>Ga0209518_1000034_pt1 | contig 201428 bp, 249 predicted proteins | sample RifGroB1_FD_183993 | JGI IMG/M metagenome (GOLD analysis project Ga0209518, IMG submission 183993) | Groundwater microbial communities from Rifle, Colorado, USA - Groundwater B1 (SPAdes) (version 2) | ecosystem: Environmental > Aquatic > Deep subsurface > Groundwater | place: Rifle, Colorado...
GGTGTAAGAAAAGACAAATTTGTGTTACACTTGAAGGAATCTGAGTTCAGATGGAATTATCGGAAACAAATGTACAAAGTAATGCTTAAAAAGCTGAGAGAAAGTCCGCTTTAAGTTTACTAGCCCCATCCCAATATCCTGTTACTAGAGTCACTTGGCCTGCTGAAAACGGCACGGATTCTAAATTAAATTTTTTACGCGTTAGCGGTGGTTTTAAAGCCTCATGTTCTGGTAATGATTGTTGCGGAGCATCCTTGAGAGTCATATACCCCTTTTACTGAAGCATAAGTTGTGGGCAAGTTTTTACTGAGGCAGGTTTTTGAGCGGGTAAAGGGAATCGAACCCTCATATTCTGCTTGGAAGGCAGACGCTCTACCACTGAGCTATACCCGCAACGCTTGTGCGCACAAACGCACAAGTGCGCCTATTGTATCAAATTCTTTGGGAGGCGGAAGGCAATGAGGAATCTTTGCCACAACGAGAGGTTTTCATTTTCACTTCCACCGCATGATTCTTCTCCACCATTTGGTGCGGTATCGTACTGTGGCGCGTCGGTCGGAACACTGTGGAATAAAAGTTCTGCGCTTTGTGTTGCTTGGCCAATCAGAACTAATAATCTATCGTCTTTACCAATGTCTTGCCGCAATACGCCGGAAACAGACGATCCGTTCAAGATAAAAACACTCGATGCTGGAACATCGGTTTTGAGTTCACTAAACAACTCGGACCACTTCACAAACGGGGCATGAATGTGGGCAACACCGCCGTTTCCATTGTGTAAATCTAAACGCTCATCTTTGTTCGTGTCTTGCTGTCCGGGAAGTGTGCATGGCTCGATGTGCATAAACTGCGGAGCAGAGAAATCTAGTGCTTTTCCGTTTTGTACAACCAAAAAGTTTGCGTGGAAATGTACGCGCCGTGCTGGAACGTCCAGCGTTTTGCGGACTGCAAACGTAAGGAGAATAATTCCGATGAGCACGGCAACGATGATACGTTGTTTCATGTGTCGGGGTGGTGAGACTCGAACTCACGGCCTCCTCGTCCCAAACGAGGCGCGCTAGCCAACTGCGCTACACCCCGAGAACAAAGGTATTGTAGCAAACATCCGTTATAAATTGAGAAGTGCTTATGAGCAGAGTTTACACCTCTGGCCAACCGTTCTTTCTTCTATGCGCGTTAAAACCTGCTCGTACTTTTCCATTGTAAGCTCTAAAGATATTTTCTTTTTTTAATTCTCTAAGAAATTGAGCACGCGTTGCCCCTTTACCTAATTTCATTGAGATATCCTAAAAGGCGAGTCTGCATGGCGTCTGCTGCTTCATTTACTTCTGTTTCACCAGCCCGAGTCGCCTACAATAAACCGGCGATTTCGGCGGGAATTTCTTGGTCTCCACCCATTTCTCCTGCCATAAAATCTCTCTTTCTTTCCTCTATTATACACGATGTACGCATAAAAGAGATTACTTTTGTGGGCGGGGAGGGAATCGAACCCTCACGTCCTTACGGACACAACTTTTTAAGAGTTGAGCGTCTACCAATTCCGCCACTCGCCCTCAAGACATCTGAAAGCATTTTATCACACTTAGCCTGGTTTCTCTGATTTTCTATAAAGACCCATATATCAACCCTTCTACTCCTTGCCAACGCTCATGCGGACAGAGTAGAATAGCCGTACATTTCCCGAATACCTGTCCGAGGTATAACACAACAAAGGACCAATATGACCGTCATCTCGCTTCGGCGTATTCTGCAACTGCCGGCGTTTTGTGGACCAGCAAGCCTTGAAATTGTGCTTTCCCAGCACGGTCTCTGTGTTCACCAAAAAGCAGTAGTCAAAGCGGCACATGTGACTTCAAAACATGTTGAAATCTATGGCATGCGGCTCGATCAGCTTGCCTTGGCTGTACGAAAACTCGCCCCAAAACACGTGATGTGGGCAAAACGCAATGCCACGGCGCAGGATATTTACATGCTCGTCAATACATACAATCTCGCCGTTGGCATCGAGTGGCAGGGCGTGTGGACCGATGCGGAGCTCTGGGATCCGCGGACACAGACATTTGACGATGATATCGGCCATTATAGTGTTGTTACTGGTATTAATCTCGAGGAAAAGAAGCTCACAATCCAGGATCCCGATTACTACTACTACGCGAAAAATCGCGAGTTTGATATTGAAACATTCGAGAAACGCTGGTTTGACACAAACGTGGTTGGCGAAGACGCACCGGATGAAGCTAAAGAGTGGATGCAGGACTATCACGTGTTATTTATTGTTGCACCGCAAAACACCGTTTTTGAACCAGAGCTTGGGTTACAAAAAGTGCGGATTGCGCCAACGTATAAAAAGAAAACGATGTGGGAGCGATTGATAAATTTTTTACGTTTCCAGCCACTTCCAGTTATAGCTTTCCATCAAAAAACTGTAGATCCCGCTCCATCATTGTCGCAAAACTCCCTTGGTTAAAGTTGTGATCTTCTTTGGGGTATGTAAAAAGCGTTACGGATTTGCCCAATTTTTTTAACCCGTCGGCCACGCCCTTTGTCTGCTTACTTTTCACCTCTTCATCCGCCAAACCTTGGTGAACTTGAAGTGGTGCAGTCATATCATCCCAGTGCGCGGCAACAGAGTACTCATCATCAGCATACCGAATATGAAATTTTTCCAGCTCTCCCTTTATATACGCACCACTATCCGGCAATTCACCAACATACTGCAAAATAGAGTCAGGGAAACCTTGTGTAACGGGTGCCCACAACACGGTCGGATAGTTCTTTTGTGTAATCTCCAACACCGATAATGCAATCTGCCCGCCATTGCTATGTCCCCATATGCCAACGCGTTTGGGATCAGCCTGCGGGAGCATGCGAACAGAAGCCAACAAGTTCAACACAGTAACCGGTTTTTCAAACCGTGCTTCAAAAATATCATTAGATTCGGGATCAGACTCGCCATAGCCTAAAAAGTCCGGCGCGATCGTGATATATCCGTGCTGGGCAAGCGCCTCACTCGCGCGCTTCGTTCCCACACCCGTAGCGTAGATTTCTTTATCTACATATCCGCGCACCATGACAATCACCGGCAACTTTCCGGTTTTATTTGGAAGATTCATTTGGCCGGAAACTTTTTTTCCATCGCTCGTAAACATAAACACGTATGATGAAAACTCCGGCGTCTTTTTCAACACTTTTATCATTTGAAGTGCTGACGGAAAATATGTGCGTGTTCGCAAACGGGAAAATGAGTATTTGTCTAACGTACGGATGGTGAGTGTTACATCCAACGTCGCAAACGGCGATACCAGCGGGGCAAAGAAAAATGACCATGCACCGTACGCCATCAGTACAAGACCCGCCACCAACGAAATCCATGCGGCGATGCGTTTTTTACTCATGACTGTACTGCGGATGCGTGCAACAACGCGATCTCCGCTTGTGAAAGTTCCCGCCATTTTCCTTGCGCAAGATCACCCAACTCCAAACCGCCAAGTTTCACGCGGATAAGGCGTGATACCTCAAGTCCAACGTGTGCACACATGCGACGAATCTGTTGATTCCACCCTTCGTGAATCGTAAGACTAATCCACGTTTTTCCCTGTTCATGCTTAGTAATGCTGATTTCCGCGGGCGATGTTTTTCCTTCTTTCAACTTCACACCAGCGCGTAATGCGTTCAACATACTGTTTGTTGGCGCGCCTTTCACAAGCACGTGATACGTTTTGGGCACTTCGAACTTTGGATGCGTGAGTGTGTACGCCAAATCGCCATCGTTGGTAAGAAGAATGAGGCCTTCGGAGTCCTCGTCTAATCGGCCAACGGGATAGATGCGTGTTGTTTTTGGAACAAGCGAAACAACCGTTGGTTTGCCACTTGGATCAGAAACACTAGAAAGATACCCGACTGGTTTATTGAGTAAATAATAGACAAACTGCGCCGGAGCAGAAACAGGTTTTCCATCGTACTCCACGCGGTCTTTTTCCGGATTCACACGTTCCGCGACATTTGTTATTACTTTTCCGTTTACACGGACTTTTCCTTCCGCAATCAACACTTCCGCTTTGCGGCGCGACGCAACACCCGCGTGCGCGAGAAAGACGTGGAGCTTGGGATGGGGTATCGGCATACGCGTATTGTACATCTCAACTGAATATAAACGCGTATTACTCAACTTATTCAGTTTTTTTCGATAGTTTCTTCGCGAGCAAGTCGTGCGTGTTTTTCATTGATTCTTCAGCGCTCATACTCATTGCATCTGCCGCCGCTTTAAACGTTGCGTCAGTAATTGATTTGCCGTTGGGATCAGCTCCCGCATTGCCTTTGCCCATTGCATCGTTTGACCGTCCACACCCGCAGTTGTAACATATAGACCCTCCTTTGATGATGATATGATACGTTCATGCTACACCATGTGGCGAAACACTTTCAACACCACGATCCAAAACTTCATGCGTACGTAGAAAAAGTAGAGAAAATCGGCAAGATCACGCTTACTTCTTCGCATGATTTTTTTGCAAGCTTGTGCAGCGATATTATCGGCCAGCAGTTGTCTGGCAAAGCGGCAGATGCGATTTATGGTCGGTTTGAAAAATTGTTTCCTAAAAATACACCAACCGCGCAACGTATTTTAAAACTTTCAGATGAAAAACTCCAGAGTGTGGGTATTTCGGGCGCAAAAACACGATCATTACAAGATTTGGCAACGCACGTCGTACAAAAAAAGGTTGATCTTTCCAAGTTTCCCGACATGACCGATGATGAGATTAAAACAACACTCATTCGGGTAAAAGGAATCGGCCCATGGACCGCGGAAATGTTTTTGATGTTTTCGCTCGCGCGCGAAGATGTGTTTTCGTTCGGTGATCTTGGGTTGAAAAAAGCAATTCAGCGCGTGTATGGGTTAAAAAACCATCCGACAGAAAAACAAATGCTCGCGCTGAGTAAAAAGTGGCAGCCATATCGCACATACGCAGCGCGGATACTGTGGAAGGTGCTGGATACATAGGAATATAGACATTCTATTTTGGGTAGAGTATAGTGTTTCTATGCCAGAATATGAAATTCTTTACTATATTTCAGAACATAAAAGAAACGTTATTAAAGAATTTCTTGAGTCACTTTCTCTAAAACAGAAAGAAAAAGTGTTTCGTGTTTTCACGCATATACAAGAATATGGATTACGGAAAGAAATTCATCAACTCAAAAAAATAACAAAAACCTCTCTCTGGGAATTACGCATTCTTGGAAAAGATAATATTCGTTTATTGTGCGTTTCATTACAAAACAAACGCGTTCTTATCCTTCATGGTTTTTTGAAAAAATCACAGAAACTTCCTCTTCATGAGTGTAATGTCGCACAAAAAAGATTGGAACAGTACCTTGACAATTGATATCGTATACAATATCATTCTCATGATAGCGATAAAAGGAACATATGAAAACATATACATTTAAAAATCATCTTAAAGAAAGCTTAAAAGATATTCGTTTCCGTGACGTGTGGAAAAAGGGTGATCTCGAGTATCAGCTCGCACGTCAAATTATCCGTCTTCGCATTCAAAAAAAATTGTCCCAAAGAGCGTTGGCAAAAAAATTGAAGACAACACAAGCAAAAATTTCTCAGGTTGAACGCATGACTGCTAATCCATCGCTTGCTTTTCTCAAGAAAATCGGAGAGGCTTTTGATAAACGCGTGAGTATTCGTATTACTTAATATAAACTACAAAATCACACCCTCGTCCCGGTCTTCGCCGCCCAATAACCCGCTTTCTTTTTTCAAGATGTACACATCTCTTCTTCCATGCGTATCAACACCAACACACTCTGCTTCACCGCGTAAAATCGCCTCATACGGCTGGCAGTATCGGCATCCTTCATCTCCGGCAGGGCACTTAAACCGCTCCAGCGCCCGCGCGGTTTTCACCTGCTTAGCAATTTTCATTATTTTTTCTTGCGATTCCTGCAAATCCGGCAATGGTTTAGCCACAGGCTCATTACTTAAACCCAAGTACCAATACGCAACACCCGCGACTGGTCGCTTTTGACAGTAATGGGCAAGCAGATGATAGATGGGGAGCTGAAGCGACTCGGGGTCTTCTTCAGACTTACTCGTTTTAAAGTCAATAATTGTGATGCTGTCATCTTTTTCATGATAGTGAAGCCAGTCAATTTTCCCGCACAAGATAATACCGTCGTCCTCCGAAAGCCAAAACTGTGGAAGATCCATATTGAGCAACTTCACCGCTTTTTCTGCAATAGGACCGGGGTGTTGCGTTACGCGCGCCAGCATTTCTTTCCCGCGGTTTTTATATGTTTGCTCCGTTGAGTCGTCCCAAAATCCACCTTTCTTGCCGGACACTTTTTTCCACGCTGTTTCAAACTTTTCTACAAGGGGCTGGATAAAGCGCTGTTCGACCGGCAACACCGAGAGCGACTCAACAACTTCATGCACCGCCTGTCCCAACGCAAGCGGGGGAGACATCAGCACGACTTTCCTGCCAGTTTTGGAATCTTTATACACGTTTTTCAGAAAATACGCGCGGGGACACCGTAAAAAATCACTGATTGAAGAATACGAGAGCCACACAGCGGCATATTTGTCCGGAGGCATAGGGTACTAGTATAGCAGAGGAGGTTTAGTGATTTATTCCAGAAGAAGTTTTTTCGGGTCTTCCATCACCTGCGATAAGTTCAAAATGACCATTATCTATGATTAAAGATGCAAGAGCTCCGTGCGGATAGTGTTGTATCATTTCCTTCGCCGCTATTAATACCTCATCAAGTGCTTGTTGCACTGTTTCATTCAAACCAATGATTGCTCTTCCAACTTCCATTCTCCAAATGAGTTCTTCAAAAGGATATTTTTTCCCAGGAATAATCCGAGTTGTTTCTAGATCTAACCGTGTTGCAGACATCGTACCAAGGATTATGCTCCTTCCATTGACTTCGTCTTCTTTTCCACCCTATACTGAACATACTTTCTGAATCTTCAGGGAGGGGGTGAGATACATGAAACTGCTCCACATTGTTGCTTTCCTCTTGGTTGTGATTGGCGCGATAAACTGGGGTTTGGTCGGTCTTGCGAACTATAATCTCGTTGAAATGCTTTTTGGCTCTGTTTCCGGACTTGTCCAACTCGTCTACGTGCTTGTTGGTGCTTCCGGCGTCGTGCTGTTGGTCACACATAAAAGTGATTGCAAAGTTTGTCCAAAGATGTGATGTTTTTGAAAAGAGAAAGGGCGGTCCTGTTTTGGGGCCGCTTTTTGGTCGAAATTATTGATTAGGAGTGTCAGAATTCTTTTCATGTTTCAGAAGCCACCACTCCATAAATCTATCCCAATCGACTCCTTCTCCCATACACGCTAAGTTGAGTCGTAACACAGACATGCCTGGGTCCTCTTGAACTCGACGAGCGAGGCGGGCGTATTTTTCAACTTCCGCTGGAGAAAACTGATATCCAATTTCGTATGCAACGGTGACCATGCCGACTAGTATACAGAACCTGTCAAGCATTTTTCTAGACATTAATGTGTTAGCGTATAATGCATACATGGGTAGATCGATCATGGCTAAAGCGACTAGCGCTCGAAAAAGTTTTGAAGAGATTGGACACTCATCCCTTCTCCCTGAACCACAAGATGAGCGACGCATAGAAATTTCTCTTCGCGCAACATCAATGTTACTTGGCATTTCGCTTGCCACACTTCGTTTTCTTGAAAAAAAAGGTGTTATGTTCACCATAATGATGAAGGGGGAAAGAGCGAATGTTTCGCTTGTTTTACCAAGAGAGTTTGATAGTGGGAGTGAAGTAACAAAAACAAAAAATGCATATTTTGAACTCCTGAAAAGGATAAAAAAACCGCCTCAAATTGCTGATCCACAACAATTAACAGCTCTTCAGGAAATCGCTACAAAACTTTTTTACTCTCTTCCAAAAGGAACTCGGGAAGAATTAAAAGTGAATGGGTACGGTCCATTTTTTTCATAGCAGACGATACAGTGCAAGACAGTATGCTACGATAAAAATATGATCGTCAAACGAAAAAAAGGGTATTATGTCCTTTCGGAAAAGACCAGGAGAAATTTGGGCGGGCCGTATAAAACACGCGAGGAAGCAGTAAAACGATTACGCCAGGTAGAGTATTTTAAGCACTTGGAAAAGAAATAACGTCTTATGTGCAGTGTGCTATCATGAATCTATGATGTATTTTAATCAATGGTATTCTCCTGAATTTAACCCCACATTCATGCTGGGAGCTATGCAGTGGTTTCTCCCACTGATTCTTCTTGATCTCATTCTCCGCGGTGTCGCATTGTGGCGGGCGGCGAAAGCAGGGCAACAATGGTGGTTTATCGCGCTCCTTGTCGTAAATTCGGCAGGCATTCTTCCTCTCATTTATCTTCTTCTCTACCGAGAAAAAACTGTTTCATCGGCACGAAAAAAACGCTAAATTTTTGATGTTGACGTTTCTTTCTCAAACTCTGCTATAGTAATCGAATGGAAGAAACATGTCCAAAGTGTGGTTCGCCATTATCGCCAGTTACGCAGACTGCAACTGGTCGCCAACTTCAGCGGTGCTCAAAAGGAAGTTGGAACAAGGAAACAAAAAAGAACGAGGGGTGTGATTACGTCAAATGGCTTGTTCCTGAGCCAAAAACACTCGATGAGAAATGTCCCAAGTGTGGTTCCCCCGTTGTGTTAGTCCAAACACGGTTTGGCAAGAAGATGAAGAAGTGCTCAACAAATGTGTGGAACAAAGAAACGAAAAAAGCCGAAGGGTGCGATTTTATTGAATGGATCAATGGAACAACAAAAGAACTGGATGAGGATTGTCCGCAATGTGGAAAAAAACTTGTGTTGTACACAACGTCGAGTGGTAAAAAGATGAAAAAATGCTCAACAAGCGGTTGGGCCAGCGCAAAGCGGCAGGCCACGGGATGCACCTATGTGCAGTGGCTCAAAGCAGGCGAGTATGCATCTGGTAGTGAGCAAAATGGCGAAGAGTTTTTACCCCCAGAGCCGGCGTTTTAATGCTATTGTTTTTTCACTATGTTTTGGATGAGTGCGTCTTTCTCTGGTCGTGACAGTTTTTTGAGAAATGCTTCCCGTTTCATCGCCTCACTGCGCGTACCAAACTTTTCTGTATACACCAACGTAAATGAAGGAAAGTACCGCATATATTTTGCCGATGCCGGACCATGCGCGCGGTGTTCCTTTAGTCTTTTCTCAAGATCATTTGTTTGGCCAATGTAGTACGTGTTTGCGGAAGTGCGAAGGATATAGACGATGAAAGAGGTACAACGGACCATATTTAACTCTTCCTATCTCAAAACAGCATTTAGCAATTCAGGAAATTCAGTAGTCTGCATATCGTCATACGTGAAGTGTCCATAATGATGAAATTCCCGATATTTAATATTCTTAATTTGCTGATGAAGCATATCTACGGTTTTTTGAGACGCTTTCTTGATCATTATCGGAACAAAATATTGTTACTCCCTTTGTTCGACTTACAAGATCAGAATCAATTTTAAAATCATCAAAAAAATCTTTGGTACGGTTATGATCCGGATCGAGCCAGGGGGCGACCAAAATAACTTTATTTACCTTTAGTTTCTTGTGAATACTTAGATATTTTATGAAAAAGCCTGCTCCAGTGCTATGACCAATTAAAATGGTTTCTGGACCAATATCAAACCGCTCCACCTCACGATTCCAAGTTTGCCAATTTCGGTCAAATGAATGTGGGATTTCGGGAGTAGCTGCGGCGATGTCTACTTTTAGCAGCTGCCCTTGTAACCAAGGTATCCAGTGAGCATTGCTCATACTTGGCGCTTTAGGGTCATAGTATTCTTTTTCCGATGGCCCCCCATGCAGAATGATGGCGTTTTTCATAATTGAATTTATCAACGTGTTGCCCGGTAAGGAGTTGAACCCTAATAGACGGGACCAAAACCCGTTGTCCTACCATTAGACGACCGGGCATCTAGGTATTACTCAAGCTATTTTACCAGAAAGACGTGGCGATATATACTACACCTCATAGTGAAAACAAGAATTTTCGCGGCACTCGCGGCACTGGCGATTGGAATTACCCTTTTAGCGGTTGGCCTCCAGTTTGCCTCGCCAAGTCAGGCCTCTTCCTCAAAGTCCTACTCCATCCCCACCGTTCATATTGATGCCACGCTCAACAGAGATGGATCCATGCGCGTGTCCGAGAAACGTACCTACGATTTTTCCGGCAGTTTTTCTTTTGCATATCAATACATAAAAAGGCTGAGTGATCAGGCAACACATTCGGGGAGAACCGAGCCGTATACACTCAAGAATTTTAGCGTCTGTGAGGGCGTCATCTGCTATACCCAACTCCAGCAAGACCGGGCAGAGAGTGGTGATCCCATGCTCCCAACCACGAGATTTTATGTAACAGAAGACGCCGACCAGTACTACATCAAATGGTTTTACCGTGCGTATAACGAAACAAAAACGTTCACCATCAACTATACCGTGCAGAACGCGGTTACCCAGCACACTGATACGGCGGAACTGTACTGGAAGTTGATCGGCGATGACTGGAGTTTGATCCAGCGCAATGTGACCGCCACAATCGTGCTGCCACCCAATATTCCTGGCGACAAAATTCAGGCGTGGGCGCACGGGCCACTTAACGGCACCGTACGTATTTCCGATCCACAACATGTTGAGTACTCCACGCCGCTTCTGTCCTCCGGCAAGTTTTTTGAAGCCCGCATCCTTATGCCAAAAATTACATTTACAGGTGGCGCAAAAGGAACGCTTACCGAAGTGGAAATTCGCGCGCAGGAACAAGAGTTTATCGTAAAAACCGAACGGCAGAAGGCTACGCTTCGTGTGTTGGTCAAAGTACTTGCCGGCGTTTCTCTGCTTATTTCAGCACTGTCCCTATTTATCATCAACACATCGTGGCGCCGATTTGTGAAGTATCACAAGGACGGGCCATTGCCCCAAATCAACCAAGCAAACTCATTGTGGGAGCCTCCGAACGACATTGATCCCGCACAAATCGAGCAACTCTTTAGTATGCAAAAATCGTTTTCACCAAAAGCGTTTACCGCCACCGTGTTGTCGCTCGTTCAGCATCGGTTCGTTAAAATCACGCGAAGCGATAAAAAAGAAGGGGTCATTTTTAAAGACTACAAGTATTATCTTGAACAACTACCAAATCCGAGAAAAAGTATGAGTGATATTGAAAAGGCCGTGTTTGATTTTATTTTTGTGAACGTGGGCGAAGAACCCATTGGAACTAAAAAGGGAGACGATAGAGTTGCCGTTCCACTTGAAAGCATTGTGAGTTATTGTCAAACACACCGCACAACAAGTTATAGTTTTTTCCAGCATCTTCAAAATGTTGTATACAAAGAAAATTTCGAGGAGGGATACTTTGATAAGATCGCACATAAGTTGGCGGGGAAGTTGCTTCTTCCATTAGCATTTTTCATCCCGGCAACAATTGTGCAGGGTCTGATTTTGGCATTCACTGCAGAAGCTGCTGGTGTTCTCCGTCCGCTTTTCCAAACGCTTGTTTCGCTTGGTCCGTTTATTTCCGGAGCGGCATTTGCGTGCACAATCGTGTTTGCGGGATTTGCTGAAAAACGCACCGAAAAAGGCCGGCGGGAAACCGCGCAATGGTTGGCATTTCAAAAACATATGAGGGATTACAGACAAACGCGCAAGTATCCTATTGACTCAATTATGTGGAGTATCGGGAAGCAGTGGGTCAGGATTTTCAGGCTCGTTTGCGAGTAGTTTTTCATCAGTATCATCAGCTTTGGGCTCATTATCATCTGCCGCAATATCATCGTACGGCGCTTCGGGCTCGGGATCGTCCGGCGGCTCTTCCGGCGGTGGAGGAGGCGGGGGCGGCGGGGGCGGAGGTGGGGCGGGGTAGCGTATACGTTTCACAAATCTTTTTACTCAACAGGGTTGTTATCTTCTTGCAAGTTTTCTCCTTTTTCTTCGCCGATAAACCCATCCTGCTGGAGCTGCCACAACTTCTGATAAATCCCATCTTCTTTTTTCACTAAACTTTCGTGTGTCCCAATCTCTGCGATTTTCCCCTTGTCCAACACAACAATGCGGTCTGCGCGCATAATCGTAGACAATCTATGAGCAATAATGATGCTTGTACGCGGATTCTTTGGATCTTTTGCAATGGACCAAAATGCGTGTTGAATGCTTCGTTCGGACTCCGAGTCTAGTGAACTTGTTGCTTCGTCAAACAAAATGATCTTAGGCTGTTCTAGCAAGAGTCGGGCAATTGCTAAACGCTGCCGCTGACCACCGGACAGTTTAATGCCACGTTCACCAACCATTGTTTTGTCTTCTTCCGGAAGTTTTTTAATAAAATCATCCAATTTTGCCAACTTCAACACATGATCAACCTCTGCGTCACTTGCTTCCGGGCGGGCATACCGCACATTAAATGCAATGGTGTTGTTAAACATAATCGGATCCTGTGGAACAATTCCAACTAGGCTGCGAAGATAGGATTTTTTCATGTGTGTAATATCAACGTCATCAATTGTAATGTTTCCACCAGTTGGGTCAAAAAACCGCATCATTAATTTTGTGATTGTCGTTTTTCCCGCGCCAGAATACCCAACTAAGGCCACAGACTCTCCAGGCTTAATCTCTAATGAGAAATCACTCAAAACATCTTCATTGGCATGATATGAAAATGAAACATGATTAAACTGCACGCTCCCACGCAGATTTTTCACTTCTTCGGCGTGTTCAGGATCAATAACCTTAATTTTTTCGTCCAACAACCCAAGATACCTTTCCAGATCGTCATACCGTTTTGCCAGTTCACGCAAAATAAACAACAAATTGACCAAACGGGGAAACAAAAAAAGTGAAAATGAACTGACCAGTAAAAAGTCTGGCAAAGAAAGCGCGTGGGACTGCACATCCATCACCGCTAACACCATCACCGCAATGAGTGCTAGTAAGGAAAAATTGCCAATGATAATGTCAAAATATCGAAACGTTTGAAAATATCTAAGCAAGTCGTCATACCATTTCGTCAGCAATGTCCCAAATCTCTTTTGCTCGTACGCTTCTTGTGCGAAGTATTTAACCGTATCAAAATTGATCAAGTTATCCACACGTACGCCGGAAACTTCATCATCAGTCTCACTAAACTTCTTCCGATATTTAATATTCAACTTCACCAAAAAAAGCGAAACAAGAACACTGATAATCGTCACAAGAATGCCAAAAACCATGTAGGACGACCGCAACATTGCAAATGTTCCCAACATCATGAGAAATACCAAAACCGTAGCATAGACCTCGCGATTAATGAGGTGGTAAAAACCAAAATATGCTTCATCTCCACGCCGCATAATACCGATAAGTTTTCCCGAACTTTTATTGGTGTGATAGGCAAAATCAAGATCATGAAGGTGTTTTAAGATAGACCCCTGCAAATCTATCGAGGTCCGCGTCATTCCCTGATCACCAATGTAATATGATAACGCGACGATACAATTTCCAATGACAAGTGCGATGCCGAACCATACCAATATCCAAAACGCCTGATCAAACGATCCAGTTTGCACTGCAGCGGTCACCCATTTGACAAGAAACGGTTGCGTGTTCGACATCACAATACCCACAGTGAACAACACAAGATACACGATAAAATTTCGCGGATATTTAAATATGAACTGATACAAACGTTTTAACACACGCATAACATGTCCTTTACTCTTATACTCTTAGCTCGTCAACAAAACCCGCCCCGCAAAAGCGCTTCCGATTATTGAAAAGGGAATGAGCGGGTAAGGGGAATCGAACCCCTGGCCCAACCTTGGCAAGGTTGTGTATTACCACTATACAATACCCGCAATGACACCTTATTGTACCAAATTGGCCGAATATAATATTCTTTACCCCCTCGACACGTACTCACCCGTGGTCGTGTCAATAATAAGTGTATCGCCCTTTTTCACAAAGAGCGGAACGTATACTTCGACGCCTGTTTCGAGTGTCACCGGCTTTTTCGCTGCCGAGACCGTGTTGCCTGCAACCGAATCTTCGGCGTTCGCAACTTTCAACTTTACCTTCTGTGGGAAGCGCACGCCAATTGCTTTGTCATCCAAGAACACGACGTACATCGTGAGTTCAGGAATTAAATAGCCCATTTTGTCTTCAAGCAGTTTGACCGGAACTGACACTTGGTCATATGTTCGTGGATCCATAAAAATAATGCTTGGGCCATCGGTGTAGAGGTACTGCATCTCGCGGGCCATCACGTCGAGCTCTTCAACGGGATCATTGGATTTATATGTAAACTCCTGCGTGTTGCCGGTTTTTAAACTTTTCAACTTGGCACGGCAAATCGCCGAACCTTTTCCGGGTGCGTAAAACTCGGCCTTTGTGACCTCAAATGGCTCATTCTTAAACAGAATGAACATGCCTTTTTGGAGATTGCCCGCTTTCATTGCCATACCGGCGCATTATACCTCAGGCGGTCTTGGGTGGAAAGAGGTCGTCTATGGGGAAAAAAAGTACGTCCTGAATGTTTGGCACATCAGCAAACAACGCGGCGATGCGGTCAACACCCATTGCACTGCCACCGGTTGGCGGAAAGCCGGACTTGAGCGCGGTTAAAAAATCTTCGTCCAAACCGTACGTCGTTTTTCCAAGTGTGCGGCGTTCTTCCAAGTCGTGCTCGCACCGTTCACGCTGTTCTTTTGCGTCGGCTAACTCAGAAAACGCGTTGCCTAACTCAAAACCCGCCAAAAAGAACTCAAACCGTTCGGCAAATCGCGGATCAGATTTCTTTTTTTGCGCAAGCGCGGCTTGTGAAGTGGGGTAGTCGTACAAAAATGTTGGTTTTTTTTGACCTAAGTGCGGTTCAACTTCATTGAACATGATTTGATTGAACGCTTCCTCCCACGTTGTTTTTTTATTGGTGTGATAGCCTTTTTTTGTGAGCGCGGAAACAAGCCTTGTTTTGGACAATAATGTGTCGGTATCTATGCCCGCATATGTTTGAAACGCTTCGGCAACGGAAATTCGCTCCCACGGTGAAGAAAGGTCATATATTTTTCCCTGATACTTCAGCGTCAAATCTTTTGACTGCGGAAACACTGCGTGGTGAATTGCTTGAAAAAGCTTTTTCGTGTCGTCCATCACGGTGAGATAGTCGCCTGGCGTGTGATACCACTCCAAAATCGTGAACTCAGGATTGTGTTTACTGCTTCGTCCCTCGCCATTGCGGAAACTTTTGCAGATTTCAAAACAGCTGCCAAGTCCTGCCGCTAGTAGTTTTTTGAGTGCAAACTCGGGGCTTGTCGGCAAAAACGCGCGGGAGCTTGAGCCATCTGCAAACTTCAACTGTGTCTCAAACACTTCTAAAAATGGCTCGGTACTCGGTTGGGGCAATAACTTTGGTGTTTCAACTTCGTGAAAACCTTGCGACGTAAAGTGCGCGCGGATTGCGCTTATCACTTGCTCGCGGATGAAAAATGGATGGAAACGCTCAGGATGCTGTTGAAGCCGCTGCCAGATTTTCATACTTTTTTGCTTTTCCACGCCGCTTCACCCTTTCACGCTTCGCCCTTTTCTTATCTGCGTTGTACGCTCTTCTCACTTCCTTTGCCAAAGGCGGTAAATCTTCGACCGTAAACACCTGCAGAAATGGGTACGCAGGAAATGCTCTAACAAGCAACTCAAGCGTTTCGGTGCCATATTGCTCCTGAATAAGTTGAAATGCTGCGCGTCCCAACGCATTTAATACTTCATCATAATTACGTGCATCCCGGATAATTTTCTCAGGATGGTCTGCGACGTTATATGCCATCCCTAACCGTGGCGCAAGCTGGGCTATTTGTTCCGGTGTTAACGGCATATCACTCCTTTTTGAGCAGGCGACGTATATTTCCGGTATTGTAGCACAAAACCTTTATAGCCTGAGCTATTCTGTGCCAAGCTGAGGAGTCGAACCTCAATTTCATGTTTTTCAGACATGCGCCGTGACCACCTTGGCTAGCTTGGCATACACCGGTTACACGATAGGGGAATTATACACAATTTTTCTTCATGACGAAGCGGGTGTTTTTTCAGGATAGGGGATATATAAGCATAATAGATTTCACTTCATATTTTCCACCATATTGAGGATGTAAGAGCACTTTTCCCTTCCATCCAGAGCTATGTTCTTTCATCGCCTCTATTGCGCGCATTATTGAATCAAGGGATGATGGTGTTTCTTTATAATAACGATGTGATTGAAGGTATGGAAATATGAGCGCTTTAAACTGTTCAAGTAAATCTGAAACAGACATTTCCACTTCTAATTCTTGTTTTTCTGGTTCTACGCCATCGCTAGTTTTTGGTCGAGATACATCGGGAAGTTCAAGAGTGATTGCGCGTGGAAAATCGTCGAATCCTCTCCCATTATGTCCAAGATCATAAATAAATCCCTCAATAATCATTCCGCTTTGTCCCAAGTCAACTCCATTGCTATTGAGTCCATCACAAACACTTCGAAAGAATCCTGCGAGATTTAATTTTGACGCATGCCAACTGACTTCAACACTCTCTCTCATACTTTTTTTCCTTTGTGGCCGCTGAGGGAGTCGAACCCCCGACCTGCCGGATGTAAACCGGACGCTCTAACCAACTGAGCTAAGCGGCCAACGGTTACCCTATTTCTCCATAAACTTCAGGCATATCATGTTCCAATTTCGTGGGAATCAAGGATTCTATAACAATTCGGTTAGGACCCTCCATTTTAAACCCAACTTTTTCCCCAGCGCGAAGATCAAAAGTATAAACATCCGTTCCATCCACAGGAAATCGAATAGTATTTCTCACTACAACAAAACATTTACTCCCGTAAAACCTGATAATTCCTTGCATACATACTCCTTTCTCTAAGTGCCCGGGAGAGGACTTGAACCTCCAAGGATTGCTCCACACGCCCCTCGAACGTGCGCGTATACCAGTTCCGCCACCCGGGCAAGTGGGGAAATTATAATGGAAAAGGAGGAAAATTACTACTCGAGTCTTTTTTGTTGTGCTCGATCAATCCAAGTCTACTGCATCGGACTGGGAAGGTAACACAAGTCCTCGCGTAGGTTGTCTTGACTGCTCAATGATCCACGTTGGATCACCTACTGAATCTGGCACTCCCGCCTTTTGGTTACCTCTCCGATATGCCTCTATGACTTGCTCTGACGCGAGCAGGCCAATGACTTCACCGATGTTTCCAACATAGCCTGTTCCTCCGGCACCAGCGGGGATACGCCACTGGCCATCAGGATCTTTCACGATAAGATACGAAAAAAAAGTTTTACCTGTTCCCACACCGAGAATGACATGTATGCGGTCTTTTAATACGCGCGTCCCCATGCGCGGATAAAAAAGCATGCCAAAACTGATGAGCATTTCTCGTTCGGGATGTTCGCTTTGAGGTGCTGGAGAAATTTCATGCGGCATAGGAATTCACTTAGATTTAGACGTGATTATAAAGGCAACACCTCAAAATTGCTACGCAGAATACACAACACCCCCATCAAAAAACTCTCTCTTGACTCAAGATACTCCGCTGGATACGATGCTAAAAACATTGATGGAAGGGGAGATATGGCAAGAGCCGACATATTTAGGCTTGGAAGATCAGCAGATAACGGCGATCTTCATGAAGAGCAACTTAATAATGGGTTTAAGGCTGATCTTGAACAAATATTCAAAAAGTTCAATGAGACAACACTCCTTGTTACAGAACACTCTACTCCTCCCCCGAATACGGAAGTGCGTAAAACTCTCTATGTGTGCAGTGAATTATCATGTCCATGGCATATGCAAATAAATGGCGCACCATATTACGAAGTGTTGCGAGCATTTGCCGAACACAACAGGAAAAAACATCAGAGTAGTTCAGAAGTTCATCTTCGATACGGACACGACATTATTGGGCTTGTTTCACAAACTCCTCCCGAACAAAAAACAAGAAGGAGATGGAAACGTTTTCAATAGTTTGTTTTTGTGCCCGGAAGAGGACTTGAACCTCCAAGGGATTGCTCCCATACGCTCCTGAAGCGTACGCGTCTGCCAATTCCGCCATCCGGGCGTGATACCACTTCACACCAGATTATATCGAAGGAAATGAGGAATAGCAAAATGCCGCCAGGCTACACTGTTCAAGCCATGTCGTTATCGTTTGCCAAATTTTTTCTCAAACGCACGGAGCACCACATCGGCTGCTTCTTTTGGCATATAAAACGTCGTGTTTAAAATAAGATCATAGTACTCAGATTTACGAATATCTTTACCAAAATACTGCTTCACAAAATCGCGGCGATCAGACTCAATCTTCTGCACAATCTCGCGCGCTTTTATCAATGAAAGTCCTTCAAAATCAACCGTGCGCTGAACGCGGACAGCATAGGGCGCGGTAATGCGCACATGGAGACCTTGTGCGGATGGCGTCATAAAGTTGGCACCACGGCCCAAAATCACAACATTTCCTTTATACGCCAACGAGAGAATCACTTTGCAGAGTTGCGTAACATATGTTATGTCGGAGACATAGTTTGGATTAATCAAACCTTGGATTAAGTCCTGCAAACCTGTTCTGCTTTTTTCATCTATTTGATCCAATACAGTGTTGCGGAGTTTCGTTGAACGCGAAATTTCTTCGATAAGTTCATGATCATAGAATGCAAATCCTAGGCGCTTTGCCACTTCCTGACCTATAGGTTTACCGCCGCTTCCGGGGTCACGGGCAATAGTAATAAAAGGGTGGAAAAAGCGTTGATCGGTAAACTGCGGGTCAGTGCTATCTTGTGCCGCATTTTTTTCACGCAACCGAAGTGAGGTCATCACCCTGGAAATGAGTTCCTCATAGGAAAATGACATAGCAAAAGTATACGCAGATTCTGGTAGAATACAAGATAAGCTACACGAGATATGCCTCCGTAGGCTAATGGATAGACCGTCGGTCTTCGGAACCGAACGTAGTGGTTCGATTCCACTCGGAGGCACAAAAAAAGGAGAAAAATATGTCAGAGCGCACACCAGAACAAATAAAGGAAAGAACTATTGAAGAGTTCAAATCAAGTCTACAAATAGCAAAGCGAGATCCGGTGGGGGAGTTTCGAGATGAAATAACAAAAGGTGAAGATGGGTGGATGGAAATCAACATACATCGCCACGCCTATCTTTCACATTCCGCAAGCGCGTGCATTGTATTTAGAATCCAGGGTATAACACAAGAACCTCATCCCATCCATCAAGACTGGGTCATTATCCGTTGGGATCCAAAAGTGTTTGGCGAATGAGCATCTCTTTTGTAGTACTTGCGTATTGTCCACCCCGCAATACAAAGATTGATCCCCGTGCTCCCAATGAGTAATACCGGCTGATACCGGAAAAGCAGAAGCGAAGCACTGCTCAATCCAAGAAAAGGGACAATGTCTGTTACATGGTGAAGACAGCAGAGAATCATCGTTGTTCCGCTTGAAGCAAGCAGGGTTTGCGAGAAACCGTAGCGTTTTTTCATTGCCTCCTGGACCCACCGTGAAACACCGACCAGAATCAACACAGAAAGAAAAAAAGTCATAAAATACGGGCGAAGCTCAATAAAACGCTGTATGCCGACACTCCATCCTCTGGTGAATATCCGCATCGTTATCATATATAACGCAAAAAATCCCACCGAAGCAATACCTCCATCAAACACTGCCATGATATGCATCCCACTTCTACTCCACATTGATTTTCCTCTGATTAACCCCTCCGATATCCTGTCCAACAATAGTAAAGGGGGAGGAGACATATGGGAACGTTATAGTGCTGGTTCGATGGTGGTTGCCCCCATCGTCTTCATGGGCATTCGACCGAAAAACAACGCCGTCTTTTTCAATCCAGATGTGTTCGCCAAAATCCACACCATCAAGATTGACAGAATGCGTGTTGAGCGCGGCGCGCACGACGGTTGATGTCTGCGAGTGCTGTTCAACCGTTGCCGATAGTATGACGTCTTTTTCACCCGCATCGGCATACTCTTTCGTTTGCTGTAACGGAGATTCCACCGTCGTTTGTTGCGACTCAATCAATGTTTCCGGAATATTTCCAACTGCAACAATCGTGTATGTCTCCAACAGATACCATCCGCCCACAACTACGATAAACACAAGAACAATCAGTCGCCAGCTCGGGAAAATGTTCTGCATCGTTACACTCCGCATCCGCCACCTCCCTGTTTGGGTTGTGGAAGTGATTGAATCTTTGAGCGCGTTTCCTGATATCCTTTAGCACTGGAGTACTGCGTGCCCAACGCCACTTGCGGATCAATATTCTGCCACTCTTTTCCTTGTTCTTTAAAGTACATCGCCAAATCTATATACGTCTGTGGGAACCAGTATGAGTTCACGACAAGCGCGATCTTATACATATCTTTTTCGCTCACGCCGTTTGCCGCCAATAACTGGAGGAGACCAAGCATCGCCATGCCGTGATTGCAATCGGGGAAGTGTGTTGAGTTTCCACAACATGGGCGGTAAATGTTGCTTGAAACGCGGTCCACAAGATCCTGTTGGTCTTTGGTTAACGGCACATACGCGTGTTTACTGTAGTGATCCATTGCCTTTCCATTACTCAGCGTCCATCCTCCTGTTGATGCAAAGTTTCCCGCACCGCCGTACTGTTTGTCGGTCATCTCGCCGTTTTCGAGAATGGGATTTTTGTTTGCTAACCCAAACGCCCACAAAATATCAAGCATGTACCGGCTGTTCTGCTCATTCATCACAATCGGGCCGTTCACAGATCCGGATAGCATCGTTTCTTCGACATTCTGCAGTCCGCCCTCAAAAAGCGCGCGGAACTTTTGGTCGTCAATAACTCCGTCTTTCACCATCTTTTTCCCAATATCGCCCCAGAAAATGGGAAGCACAACACCCTCTGTCGGCAGGACAACTTTTTGAAGTGCGGAAGCGTCAATACTCGCGTTTGCCGTTTTTGATGCTGCGTCTGTTTTATTTGAGGTTTGCGCCGTAGAAATATTGCGAGTATTCACGCGTTTGATCAATGTAAACTTCGGTTCTATGCGTATGGTAAACGTTTGAAGAAGAATCAGCAAACCAAAAAGCATAAGCGCGATCCCGCGCCAAACTTTTGTTTCCTTTTGAAGGTTTTTCCCTACGACAACGTTCCATACTTTGTGTATCGTGGGTGACAACACAACTGTGGACCGTTTTGAGATACGCTGAACATCTTTAATATCTTTCGTTTCCATATATTTCCTTTCGTTGGTGTTACGATAGAACACCCAACATGAAGGCAGGATGAAAATACATCGGTTTCCATTTCATCCACCACTCTCTTTTTTGTTTCATCTCCGCTTCATCTTCATCGGAGTACCTTACATATATATGAACTGTTGCGCTCCGGGGAATCATCCCAAAGAAGATACTTCATCAAAAAGTACGTGGTCGCAGATTCCACCTCTTGTGAAATATGGCACGCTCGCTGTCGTCGTGCTCGTTGCGTTGCGTGTTTTCCGTATTCCACTCGCAACGGCGATTCCGTACGGCGTGTTTCTCCTGTGTCCGCTCATGCATGTATTTATGATGAAGGGCCATAGTGTTCATGATCAAGAAAAAAAGAAGGTATAAATGGATTTACTTGTGAGCGCCTCATTCGTCGCGTCTTTTTTTGCCGGTGTTGCCTCACTTTTTGCGCCGTGCTGTATCACCGTACTGCTTCCGTCATACTTGGCTTCAATCTTTAAACAGAAAACGACAATTTTCTTTATGACGTTTGTATATTTTCTCGGCCTTCTCGCGGTGTTTTTACCCATCGGGTTCGGGGCAACATTTCTAAGCACACTTTTCAGTACATACCATAATGTGATTTTCCTTTTTGGTGGAATATTTCTTTTACTTCTTGGCGGGTCAATGGTGCTGGGAATCCATCTTCCCCTTCCGTCTCCTGTTCATCCAAGCTTAAAGAGAGCAAACGTAGGATCGGTGTTTGTGTTGGGCGTGTTTTCGGCCATCGCGACAACCTGCTGCGCGCCCGTACTCGCGGGTGTTGTGGCGCTTTCTATCCTTCCCGGCTCTGTGGTATTGGGAGTGATTTACACGCTGGCATACGTTTTGGGCATGGTTTTTCCGCTGTTTATTCTTGCCACATTTCTCGATCACACAAAGTTTACGCAAAAGGTGTTCATGTTTCGGAAAACGGTGAAGTACACGCTCTTCGGAAAAACGATCACGGCTTCATATAGTGAACTATTCTCCGGCGTGTTGTTTTTTGCGCTCGGCAGTATTGTTACATTCCTCGCCGTTACAAACCGTCTGTTTGCGCACGCGGCGTATCAGATGGATATCAACATTGCGCTGACACGGTTTATACAGTTCATCGGCCGATATACGCGCGTGCTCCCCGAACCGGTGTGGGCAGGCGTATTCGTGGTCATTACCATTGGCATTGTGGTATACGCGATACGGATATATCAGAAAGAAACGAAAAGAAAGGAGTGATATGACAAAGTTTATACAGTGGACCGGGCTTGCTCTTTTGGGTATAGGGGCTGTGGCATCGTTGACGTATGTCGTCATGAGCTACCGTATTGTTCCTGTAGAAAAAAATAACTCTTTTCCGGCAGATCAATCCTCCACTCCAACCGCCCAGCAAACTGCGGCTTCTTCTGATGACCACCACGGCGCATCTGCCGCTGTTGATTCAGCAGTATTTAATGGACTTGTTGGAAAAACCGCCCCGGACTTTACGCTGGAAAAGTATGACGGCACAACGGTAACATTGAGTAGTCTGCGCGGAAAAAATATCATTCTCTTTTTTAACGAAGGTCTCATGTGTTACCCGGCGTGCTGGAATCAGATCGCGGCGTTCGGGAACGCGAAAGAGTTTGATCCCGCAACGACCGTGATTTTCAATATTACGACCGATCCTAAACGCGACTGGACGAACGCGGTCAAAAAAATGCCGGAGCTTGCAGCCGCAACTGTGCTTTTTGACACAAACCGCGTTATATCATCTGCATACGGGGTGTTGACGTTGCCGTCGTCTATGCACCGCGGGCAATTCCCCGGACATAGTTATGTGATTGTTGATAAAAACGGCGTTGTGCAGTTTGTGCGCGACGACGTGCAAATGGCGGTACGAAATAAAGAGCTCGCGGAAGAAGTAAAAAAGATTTAGTCTATCCACACAAAAGAATTACGACAAAGAATGAAAACTCACTGTTACGCGCGTTCCTTTTCCTCTTTTTGACCAAAGAGCAACAGTACCACTCATATGCTCAACAATGGCTTTCGTCATTGCTAACCCCAGACCGGAACCCTTGGTTATTACTCCCGTTCCACGATAAAACCGGTTAAACACGCGCGGAAGATCGCGTTTGGCAATTCCAACTCCTGTATCTTCAATACGCATGTCTACCCTGTGATTGTTCTGCGCACGGAACGTGCTGAGTGTGATCGTGCCGCCGATTTTCGAGTGCGTTACTGCATTGTGCACAACATTGCCGAGCGCGCGGCGCATCATGTGCGGGTCGGCGAGGAGTACAATATTTTTTTGAATGTTCTTCTGAATGTTTAATCTTTTTTCAGCCCCCAGGGTTTCTGCCAACTCCGCAAGCTCCTCCATAATGTTTGACGTATTTACGCGCTGAAGTTTCATATCGCCTTGCGTTTCAATCCGTGAAATCAACAGTAAATCATTAATCGTGCGGACCATCGCATCAATGGTTTCGATCAATGGCTGCCGGCGGGTGGACGTTTCAGGCAGTTCCCGTTCGATATGCGACCGGAGTACCGCGAGCGGCGTCTTCAGGGTATGCGCGGCATCAGAAAAAAATTCGTGCTCTTTTGTAAACACGCGCTGAAGCCGTCCAAGCATCGTATTCATGGACATAACAATGGTTTCCAACTCCTTTGTAAGATGTGTTTCATCAACGCGTAAAGAAAGGCCGCGGGAACTCGTAATGTGCTGAACGGTCTGTGCGATCTGTTCCAGTGGATTGAGTGCGCGTTTGACCAACTGCGACCCAATCACAGCCAAAATAACAAGCGTTGCAAACATCACACCAAGAATCAGCACCACGATACTCCGAAACGTTTTTTCGATCACTGCCGTTGAGTATCCAACGCCAAGAACGCCTTCGCCGGGGCTTTCGCGCACGGTCACCGAAGCAAACGTCATGTCACCCACACGAAAATGCACGGGCTTGGTATTTCCCCGTTCTCCCGCGATCATCAGCTTTTGCATCTGGTGCTCCGTCACGATGGAAATGTCCGGGCTGTTCGTTTGGAGGACCGGAGAGCCGTCTGGAGAAAGGAGAACAACAGTCATGCCCTGAGTACTCACCAAGTTTTTGAGCAGGCGATCGCGCTCCTCACCCCTATAGGTTTCAACAATTTGCTTTGCTTCGTTGATCACCACGTGAATGTGATGGTCAATCTGATTGTGCAGAGTAACAAAAAACACTACGCTGAACAAAAAAGCGAGCAGGGCAAACGCGCAGAGTGTAGAAACAATGTAAAAAGATGTGAGCCGTCCACGAAGCGTGTGCATAAACGAAAACGAGCGCAACCATTGCAAAAAATGTATCATCGTGTGTCCGAAAAACTATATCCGCCGCCGCGGATGGTATGAATCATGCGTTTTTTCCCCTGTACATCAATTTTCCTTCGGAGATTGCGGATGTACACGTCAACAACATTTGAAAACGTTTCAAAATCGCTTCCCCACACGTGTTCCATAATCATCGCGCGAGAAACTACTTCGTCACTGTGCCGTGCCAAAAACTCCAATACAGCAAACTCTTTGGCCGAAAACGTGATCGGAACATGTTTCCGCACTACCCGGTGTGTCTGCGGATTGATGGTGATATCTCCAACGCGCAGAATCGGAAGCGGCTCTTTGCTGTTTCGCCGGATGAGCGCGCGTACGCGGGCAACGAGTTCGCGGGAGTCCACCGGTTTGGATACGTAGTCGTCCGCCCCCGTGTCTAAACCCCGGACGCGGTCTTCGATTCCGTCGCGTACCGTCATCATTACAATAGGTGTTTTGTTTTTCCTCTTCCTGAGTTGCGCGCATACATCAAATCCGTTCCCGTCTGGAAGCATGATATCAAGAACGATGCAGTCATACCCATATTCCGTTGCCTGAAAAAGGCCGTCTACCGCTGTATGCGCTGTGTCAACGGCAAATCCCACGTGCTCAAGCGCGGTGTGGAGGTTGCGCGCGAGCGTTTGGTCGTCTTCAACCAGAAGTACTTTCATGCCCGCATTATATACCGCCCCGCATATTACTCATGCACTACATCGAGTTCTTCATCTTCCCTTCATGTTCGTAAAAGTATGGTAAACACGCACCGTATGTCCTATGATGAAAGTAGTAGCATAGTTTTGGGGAAGAAGGTGAAAAATATGAAAAAACACCATCTTATGGCAGCAAACGCGCTCGCGTTGACTGCACTTGTTGTATGGGTCACCTGTTCCATCTTTGTGACGATGTTTCCGGGCACAGCAGAAATGGTAACATTGGCGATGCTTCACGGCAGAAACTTTGCCGGAACTCGCATGATGCAGGTAACCCCAGGAGGATTTGGTCTTGGTGGAGTTGTTCTCGTCGCATACGCCTGGTTTATTGGATATGTACACAGCGCGATTACGGAGAAACTCCAAAAGCGCAGATAGTCTATTGAATGGTTTGACTAAGGAAGGTGAAATATGCTGACATTTTTTGTCAATGTTTTTGGCGCTGGATTGATGATCTTTACGTACTGGTTTTTCTTTATGAAAAAGGAGGAAAAAGCTGTGGAAGCAGAATCGCGTCTTACAATTACCGTTGACGGCGGATACACACCAAATGTTATCCAGTTAAAAAGGGGGCAGAAAACAACGTTGGCGTTTTTCCGCAAAGACCCCAGCTCGTGTTTGGAAGAAGTGGTGATGTCTGAGTTTAAGATCAGACAGTTTCTTCCGCTCAATCAAACGACAGATATTGTTATTACGCCAAAAGAAACGGGAACCTTTGACATTCATTGTGGGATGAATATGTATCATGGGAAAATCGAGGTCGTATGAAAAAACTTTCGTTTCCCATTACCGGCATGCACTGCGCGAGTTGCGCGATGAACATTCAGCGCAAGCTCTTGAAAACGTCTGGTGTGGCATCTGCAAACGTTAACTACGCAAACGAACAGGCAACCGTTGAGTTTGATGAGAATATGTGCTCGGAACCTCAGCTTGGAAAAGCGGTAGAATCCTTGGGGTACAAAGCGCATATTGGCGAGCAAAAAGGGTCTGAAGATATTGTTGAAGAGGCGCGGGCGCACGATCTCACCGAACTGAAGCGTAAACTTTGGGTAAGCGGGATACTGAGTGCGCTTTTACTCACCGCGGCGATGATTCCGTTTGCTCCACCATTCCTCAAAAATCCATGGCTCATGTGGCTTCTTGCAACGCCTGTGCAGTTTTGGGCCGGCTGGCAGTATTATCAAAGCGCGTGGTCAGGACTCAAAAACCGCAGTGCGAACATGGATACGCTCATCGCTCTGGGAACATCTGTTGCGTATCTCTACTCCGTGTTTGTTGTTTTGCAAAAATCTCTGCTGGAGGGTCTTGGGTTGCGGGCAGATGTGTACTTTGAAGTGTCGGCAACAATCATTACGCTTATCTTACTTGGGAAATTTTTTGAACTGCGCGCAAAAGGACAGACATCGGCGGCGATTAGAAAACTCATTGGCCTGCAGGCAAAAACGGCACGAGTTCTTCGCGATGGGGAGGAACTCCAACTACCAATTGACCACATTGTAAAAGGGGATCGCCTGCTTGTGAAACCTGGTGAAAAAATTCCCGTGGATGGCGTGATCGCAAAAGGAGCCACTTCAATTGATGAAAGTATGGTGACGGGTGAAAGCTTGCCTGTCGAAAAAGGGGAAGGGAGTAAAGTGATCGGTGCGACCATTAACCAGTCCGGCGCGTTTGAAATGACTGCAGAAAAAGTTGGTGCGGAAACAATGCTTGCGCAAATCATTGAACTTGTAAAAGAAGCGCAGGGGTCGCGTGCGCCGATTCAAAAACTCGTGGACATTATCTCATCGTACTTTGTGCCAATTGTCATCATGCTCGCAATCCTCACCTTTTTACTGTGGTTTAACTTTGGGCCGGAGCCCCAGCTTGTGCGTGCGCTCATCAGCCTCATTGCCGTGCTGATTATCGCGTGCCCGTGCGCGCTTGGGCTGGCAACGCCGACATCAATCATGGTGGGAACAGGAAAAGGCGCGGAGAACGGCATTCTCATTAAAGACGCCGAAGCACTGGAAGTCGCGGGAAAAATCCAAACGGTGGTGTTTGACAAAACCGGTACACTCACGGAAGGGAAACCCAAAGTGCAGGGGGTTGAGTATACCTCTGGCGTGAAAAACGGCGCGAAAAACATGACGCGGCTGAAGGCGCTCATTTTTTCTGCGGAAAAACAGTCGCACCACCCGTTGGCTGATGCCGTCGTGAAACATTTTGAGAACGAAGTAAAACCCATTGAGGTAACAAAGTTTCTTGATATTTCCGGATTTGGCATTGCGGCAACACTTGGAAAAGACAAGTTATTGATTGGCACGGAAAAACTCATGCAAAGGGAACATATTACCATTCCGCAGTTGCTTAAGCAAAAAGCCGAACAAGCAAAGGAAAACGCGCAAACCGTGTCGTACGTTGCACTCAACAACACGTGCGTTGCACTCATTAGTATTGCAGACACCGTGAAGCCCGCGGCAAAAGATGTGATCGCCACGCTCAAAAAAGCCGGAATCCAGACCGTCATGATTACGGGCGATAACACGGCCACGGCAAACGCCATCGCCAAACAGATCGGCGTGGACATCGTACTCGCCGAGGTGCTTCCACAGGACAAAGAAGCAAAAATCCAGGAGCTTAAAAAACAAGGTAAAAAGGTGGCGATGGTGGGAGATGGCATTAACGATGCTCCGGCACTTGCCGCCGCAGACGTGGGAATTGCGATGGGCAATGGAACAGACGTGGCTATTGAGTCCGCTGGCATTGTTCTTCTGCGGAGCGACATCGGCCTCGTACCAAAAGCGCTCAAACTTTCTAAATCCACAATGCGCAACATCAAAGAAAATCTTGTGTGGGCGTTCGGGTATAATGTTATTCTGATTCCTGTCGCGATGGGCGCATTGTATCCATTCCTCGGTATCCAACTGCATCCCATTCTGGCAAGCGGAGCGATGGCGTTGTCAAGTGTGTCGGTTGTTACGAACGCGTTACGGTTAAAAAAAGTAAAGATATAAAAAGGTAGTCGTATGAATCTTTGGGCGATTTTTTTGATCGGGCTCACGACGGGCGGGTTGTCGTGCTTGGCAGTGCAGGGGGGCTTACTCGCCGGCATTATTGCGAACGAAAAAGAGGAGGAGCTCTCCACACAGGAACACGATGCCCACTCGCGTAAGGCGGCGCGGCGGGAAGCGTACTTACAGAAACTCCGCAGTACAGAAGCGCGCATGAATCCACTGGCGAGTGTTCAACGCGTGCTTGCGGGATTTGATTGGCTGCCGATTACCATGTTTTTGGTTGCCAAACTACTTTCGCATGTCGCGCTTGGCGCGCTGTTGGGTGCGCTTGGCTCTGTCATCACGTTAAGTCTGGGCGTTCGTCTCACGTTCCAAGTGTTCACCGCGTTATTTATGTTCGCGACCGCGATGAATCTGCTCGAAGTCCACCCGATTTTCCGGTATGTGATGTTCCAGCCCCCGCGGTTTCTCCAGCGGTTTATCCGCAACACCGCGCGCGGAAAGGCGATGTTTACCCCGGCAATCCTCGGACTGTTGACTGTCTTTATTCCATGCGGTGTAACACAGGCGATGGAAGTGATTGCGATTAATACCGGCAATCCCGTGTACGGTGCGCTCATCATGGGCGCGTTCGTGCTAGGCACGTCACCACTGTTTACACTGATTGGCATTGCCACCGCAAAGTTTTCCGATTTGTGGAACCATCGCTTTTTACAGGTTGCCGCAGTCGCTCTTATATTCATGACGTTGTATAGCTTGAACGGCGTATTTGTGGTACTCAACCTCCCGTTTTCTGCACAAAATATCGTGCGGACCATTGCTGATTTCGGCAAGCCGCCGGACTGGTACGGCTCGGCGGGCGCACTGGCGGCGGGGAATAGTGTTGTCCCTACCACCAACGGCAAACAGGTGGTTACGATCAGTGTAACCAACAATGGGTACACACCCAAAGAGTTTACGGTAAAGGCGGGCGTACCGGTTGAACTGGATCTTGAAACAAACAAAGTGTACACGTGTGCGTCGTCATTTACGTTCCGCACGTTCAATATCTTCGTTCAGCTCAAGCCCACCGACTCCAAAATTCTTGCGTTTACGCCAACCGAGAAAGGGAGTTTCCAGTTTTCGTGCTCGATGGGGATGTACACGGGCATGATGCACGTCATTTAGTCGCATGTGAGAGAGGAGAACTATGTTTGGACTATTCAACAAAAAACCGCGCGGAGAAACCATCACGCTGAGTATTGACGGCATGCACTGCGTATCGTGCAGTATGAATATTGACGGCACACTTGAGGATTTGGGCGGCGTGATCGAAAGTAAAACAAACTATGCGAGCGGGAAAACAATCATTGTGTACGATCCAAAAACATTTTCACTGGAAAAAAGCCGGAAAGCGATCGAAGCGCTTGGGTACAGCGTTTCTTGACTTTCTGGTATAATGCGGCATATCAAGCTATATAAGGAGGCATATGCCACAGGCATCGCAAGAAAAATTTCCAAAAGCAGTGGTAGTGCTGAAAAATGATTTTGTTCCAACTGGAAAAGCTCGAAGCGCTATTGAGTGTGGGCCGCATGGGTGTGAGTGGCATAGGCAGGGCATGAGTGTTAAAGTTATTCCCACAAACATACCTTTGGAACATCCGACATTGATTATTACGCAAGTGGAAGGTACGCCATCTATGACTTTAGAAGAATTCCAAAAGTTCGTGCAGACCAATCTTGCTTTTGTTGGTATTGATGTTGGGGCGTACACAATGGAACTTCTCGCAGGAACAACGCAGAAAACAGAAAATGCAGTAAAATCTTAAAAAAGAAGGCATATGCCACCAACAGACGAACAACATGTAGATTGGTATGCAGAAGTTGAGATTCCCCCATATACACCAAAAGATCCTCTCAGTGTAACAAAAGCGGCAACTATAGCGGGGGTTCAGGTGTTTCATAATGACGGAAAAAAATGTACTTTTTATCTTCCGCTTGAAGAAAAACAAGATAGAGAAACACTTTTAGCTCGGGTACGGGATGCACTTGGATTTCTCGATATTCCTGCGCATGTTCTTATTAAAATGACTGCGGAAACCACTGTATGAGCGAACAATTATCAGATCTCCAAGCAGAACTTTCTCAAAAATTTCATGATATTGTTGATTTCCTGCGGAAAAATGCGCCAGTATTGCTCCTCGCTTTGGTGGGATCCGTCGCCGGCGGATACATTGCCACGCGCGGCACCGATGTTGTCAACGCGTTTTTTGGAACAACATCACAAGAAGACGCTTCGCTTCCCCCGTGCCCTGACTCCGCACTCGCGGTAGACAGCAGTGCAAACACCGCTTCCGGGCAGGCGCTTGGACTCAACGGAACGCAGATGTGCGCGTTCAACAGATAATTTCCCCAAGAAAACCGTGATATAATTTCATCTGAAAAGCCCTGCGGGGTAAAAGGGCCGGTAGCTCAGTGGTAGAGCAGTTGCCTCTTAAGCAACTTGTCGAGAGTTCGATCCTCTCCCGGCTCACAAGAAAAGAAATACTGTCGGACGGAGGACTGATCCGACAATAAAATTACCTACATTCTAAAAGTTCGAGTAGATTGTTTGTTAATCTACCGTCAGATGTTGTCTGTAAAAACTCTGTACCACGAGAGCTTTTCTTAACTTGACAATACACTTTTTTTTCAAATCGGTCAGTAACATAAGCACTACCACCTTCTTTCATGAATTTTACCATTGTTACTCGATCTGTTCTGCCTCTTTCTTTGGTCATTTCATTTTCCCAACCGTAATAACTCACAGCCTCATGTGGATTCTCATGATAACCTTCAGATTTATTGATGCATATTATTCGCACGGCCATATTAATCACCCTCTTTCAAAAATTCCCGTTACAGTAATTTATCAAGAATTTTGTTGAATATCTCAAAAATCCTCCTTCTCTGAAAAATGATCCAGAGTTCACTGATATTCTTCTCGATTTCTCTCAAAAACCTGCGCATTCTGTATGAGGCTTGCCAACTTGCCATACTTGGGAATATAATCTTCGTATGTCCTGCAAGCATTGGTTTAAACCAACGAGCCAAGATACTTGCATAATGTAAGCATACACATACACGTGTGTCAATATCCAAATGATCACAAAAATTGAACTTGGTCAAAGAATAGCCGTCGCCCGCAAACGGCTCAGAATTACCCAATCACACCTTGGAAAACTATTTGGAAATATTACTCACGCAGCAATATCAGATATTGAGAGAGGAAAGACTTCTTTGAGTATTGAAAAAATTTCAATAATAGCGAATCTTCTTCATATCACGTTCGAAGAATTAACCGCAGATAACTCTGTTCTTACCGGGTCGATTTTCCAAATGAGGAGTTTTTCGGATTCACAGGATATTCCTAACGATAATTCTGCTATTAACAAATTTGAAGAATACATAAACAAATTTGTCAAAAAAAATGATTAGATCCTATGCTATAAGAGAGAAAGCCTTGAATATATTAGCTATGTTCAAAGTTACAACATCCCCTGTGGATATTGAAAAAATTGCAAATATGCTAGGTTTTAAAGTTGTTCTTTTCGATTTTCCAGATAATATTTCTGGAGTGATAAGAATTGTAAACAACATTAAAGTCATTGGCGTTAATGTAAATCATCCAAATGTAAGACAAAGATTCACAATCGCACATGAAATAGGTCATTATCTCAGTGGTCATGAAAATTTTAGTCATAAAGAAAAAACTTTTGTAGATAATGTAGATAAAAACAATAGATATTTTGATCCGCAATGGAGGCAAGAAGAAGAGGCCGATGAGTTTGCGGCTGAGTTGCTCATGCCAAATTTCTTGTTAAAAAAAGATATGTCGGAGAATCATCTTGATGTCTCCGCACTTGCAATTAAATATAATGTTAGTGAACAATCTATGTGGATACAATTAATAAATCATAAACTTGTATATCAAACTAAATAAACTATACCAATATATCAATTATTTAGATCAAGATATCTCCAATCATTTAAATCATTTGGGTTATATGTGTAGTGTTTATTACAATTATATCTCCAACTATTTTTATCTTTAAGTACAATTCCACCAAATAATTTCTTTTCTGTTTTAGTCTGTTCCGCGATATACTTTGCTAAACCTTCCGCGCGTGTTTTTGCTGTCTCAGCAGTAAGTCCACCCTTTGTATCAAACAAACCAACACGACCATCTTTCAACAATACGATAAAATCGACATAGAACGGTTTTTCAATCCCATATTCAATATGAGGTACGGCAAAATACGTTGCATCGCTTCTTCCATTCTTAAACCACCATTCGACAACTGGTGTTTTTTCTAAATATTCAATGAAGTCAACTTCGAGATCGCTATCTTCCTCAAACAAATTTGCTGTTCCAGTACTAGATTTTTTTGCGTAGTACGGTTGTATTACCGACTTCTTATAATCTTTCTTTGTAAAAGAAAGAGTGTAGTTTATTACTTTTGGAACATTCCATAGTTCTTCGTTTTTTATTAATTCATTTTTACCCTTTCCAACTTCTCCCTTGTACATTTCTTTTGCTAAATTGATAGTATTAATCATTATTTGACGGTTTTTTTCCGCAAGAACAGCAGCTTGAATCTTTGGCCACTCATCCTCATTTCGTGTTGCTTCAAAAAATGAATAGATTGATGCCTTGATGCGCCCTATAGAGCGTTGCTCTGGTTCAAATGGTATAAGATTGTTCCGCACGAACATATCAAAGGCATTTTGCAACTCAACTTCATTTTTAGGAATATCAAGCGTTCCTTTTTTTTCTATACTTTTTGTTTCCTTATCTGGATCAATGATACGACCACTTGCGATCAAATTTGTTTTCAAAATACTATGTTTGAATGAAAAATTTTCCTTGAGTTTCAATTTCTTTCCCGCCTCGATAAAAAGAGGAGTAAAATCAGAAGAAAGGCGTGTTTCCTCGCGAAAACGTTTTGAATGATAAGATTGTAAGTTAAGATTTTTATAGCTCTTGATTCTGAATCCCGTAAAAGTGGTGATGTAATCACGAGATAAATCTTCAGCGACATTGATATCCTGCAAGCTTGTAAATACATAGCCAATATTCAAATCTTGGTCTGCATAATGTTTCTGTTCTGGCATACGCATAATGCGACCAAGTGTCTGGATGGAGAAGGTTATATTCTCTTCTCGCCATTGTCTAAATAAAACCAAGATTGTGGCACGTGGACAATCCCAACCGAGTGCAATCGCTTGCTTAAATATCATTACTTCAACTTCATTCTCATTTTTCTCTATATTCGTAAGATTTATTTTGTTATCTTTATCAGAAAGATAGATTGCAAGTCGTCCGTTTTCGGTTGTATAACTAAATTTCTTAAGTAGGGCGATAATTTCATCTTTTTTATCCGATACACCCTGCATAGCATCCGGCAATTGAATGAGTAAAAGCGGGTTCACACCTGATTCCTCGGCTTCAAGCTTCTTCTGTAATTCAATTCGCTTTTTCAGCGCGCTTTCTAGCACAAGTTCGTCTGCTGTTTTATCACTCTTCTTCTTATCAAGAATGTAATACTCAAAACCAGGATTTATGATGATTTCTTTCTTAATTATCTCTTCGTCTTTTACATCTCTTAGTTCCACTTCAACAATTCCGTTCGCATTATTCAATTGCGGGGTAGCCGAAACTTCAATTGTAATTTTTGGTCCAATATCCCGTATTAATTCTTTTGATTTTTCGCTATTCGCCGTATGATGACTCTCGTCAATAACAAGAAAGATTATTCTATCTTCATTCTTTGTGCGAGAAATAACACTTGAAAGATTATTATCTCGCTCATTTGCGCGAACATATAAATTATCTTTTTTGTTGATACTTGCCCAATTTAAAAACAAAATTTCATTTTCACCAATCTTGCGATCATCTAAATCTTCAAAATACGAACATTTTATTCCTATGCCATTTTGGTCGTAGTATTTCCTAAGATTGTTTCTGCTTTGGTCATGTAGTTTGTTTACAGCTATCCACACGAAAGAAAACTTTTTTCCATCTATACGTGAGTCAATCAAACGCTTCAAAAACTCCGCCATCATCAGCGTCTTACCAGAACCAGTGGGAGCTTTAAATATCAAAACTTTGTCACTATCTGAATCTAAAAGCTTATTGCTTTCTCGTTTAAGATCAACGACTGCATTTTCTTGATAATTTTTAAATTCGAATATCATATTATTTGAAAATCTCCCGATACACTTTCAATATCACTTCTGGAATGGCGCAAAGTGTTATTTTGTCTTTGACATCAACAAATTTCTTTGCATGTGGGTCGTCTCCCATTGAAAAAACATAGGTGTTGAAATGTCCATCAATTTTTTTAATTTCCTTTTTATAGTCATCTATTGCTTCCTCATAGAAGATAATTCCAATATATTTATCAGTATTCTTAAAAATCTTGAATTCTTCGGTTTCTTGGATAAGTTCAAAAGCATTCTCTAAAATACAGAGCATCTCTGTAGATTCTTTAACAAGTTTCCTCTTGTTTTTATCTGTTGGTTCAGCTTTCACAAAATCAGTCGTGAAGTATTTTAGGTTTCCACCAAGGCCTTCTACTTTTTCTTCTTTTGAATTTTTGTATCCTGTTATAATTTTTTTGAGACGAGGATAGCAAATTTCAGAAGCTATCTTGTGTTCTGATTTTTCATCCCCATTATTTGTACAAAGAATAAAAACTCGAGTACCTCCATCTTCTTCGTTTTGTTGTAATACGGCTTGTCCTGTAGTTCCCGATCCTGCAAAAAAATCCAAGATAATAGAATCTTTTTGTGTCGCTAATTGGATAATTTTTTTTATTAAATAAACAGGTTTTGGATGATCAAAGGTACGCGCCATTCCAATCTCTCTTAAATCAATGGTCCCTTGCTCTGTTCTAACTTCTGTTTCATCCCATATGGATTTTGCCTTTGTGCTCGCCTTTCGAGATTTCTCATAAATATTCCAACCGCCATCTCGTCGCTGCCTACCAACAACATTTGAAATATTCGTATTCAAGGCAATATTTTTTTTCGTTAAAGCTTGACCCCACCGCCAACAACTATCATCCCCCTTACTATTAAGTGGATATACTTCTATATTAAATTCTTTTGATTTATTTAAAGAAACAAGGCACTGACCTTTTTTATCAACACTTTTAAAATTAACATATATTGGATAATAAAGATTAGGTCGATTCGCTTTTGTAAATTTTGGATTTCGATTTCTCAGCTCTCTAAGTTCATAACCACCTCGAGAATCTTGCAAATCAAAATCTACTTTTTTCATTAACTCATTTAATACGCTTTCTTCGCTCTTAAAATAACATAAAAGATATTCGTGTGTTACTGCTATTGGCAAATAATCACGCCCACCTTTATTGACCTGTACTGTTATCATCGTTACAAAATTTTTCTCGCCAAATATTTCATCGCAAAGCATTTTCAATGGAGCTTGTTCATTGTCACTAATACTAATGAAAATAGCACCATTTCGTTTTAAGAGATTTTTCGCAAGCTTAAGTCGTTTCTCAAGAAAAGAAAGCCACTTACTATGTCTAAAGTCATCTTCTAAATCAACAAACTTGTCGTTGTATATAAAGTCGTTATTGCCTGTATTATAAGGCGGATCAATGTATATCAAATCCACTGCTTCACGGTGTGTGAAATTGAGAACGGCAAGAGAATGATAATTGTCGCCCTCAATCAAAAAATTTACAAGTTTTGATTTATCTGATTCAATTGCTTTACCTTTTACTTCTTTCAAAACAGGAAACGGTTTGCCAGCCATTTCGTTAGGGAACATCTCATTTGGAGTGTGTGCATCAGGATTGACAAGGATATCAATTTTTTCCTCTGGCAGATCGCGATGCCAAACAAGTCCATATGTGGTACTTTTTATTCTTACGATTTCCTTGATCAATTCTTCTTTTGACCAAGATTCATATTCTTTTCTGTTTATCTTTTTCGGCATATATGTTGTTTCTTCATTTCTACAAATTTAGTTACGCCAGTGTTTTTGTGCTATGTTTTTTCCCTCGCTTTACAATCCATCAGCTTACTTGATTGTATCCGTCAGCAAATAGTAAGACAAGTTTTTTCCACAGAAAATAAATTTCTACAAATCCATATAGCTAACATAATTTACACTTTTTCCCCTACCCCAACCCCACCTCCACCTTCCCTGAGCGATCCTTAAACACTTCGGAGAACACGGCCTCCAGGACCGAGGAGGTAAGAACGACATTTTTTCCGCAGTAGGCGTCGAGCACGCGGACGGTTTTGCTGAGCTGAAACTCCATGTACGTCAACACCTGTATCTTTGAGTAGACTCGCGTAAACCCAAATGAACACAACGCATCCTCCACACCCCGGAAATGCGGGCCGTTCCTATTGCCCTCCTTGCCCGCCCGTGTCGTGATAGGAAAATCAATAAGATACCGCATCTTTCCCAAGTGCACCTGGATAAACCTGTCCTCATTGTTTGCCTTGGAAAAAATCACATAGTGGCATCCATTCGCGTACTTCAGCACCTCCTGGATATATCGCCTCCGCGGAAGGTGTTTCCGCAGGTGGAGGAGCGCGTGCTGTTTTTCTTCCACAAAATCTTCATGGATCATCACGCGAAGGGTGGGCAGGAAGCCTTTCATCTCGAACATGAAGTGATACGTGTGCCCTTCATACAGGTTTAGGAAAAAGATGATGATGTTCCCAACAATGGTATACATACTCTCTATGAGGCGCATGGGGATATTGTACGCCCACGGGACCTCTACAATAGCGTGCGGGGCCTTTGAAAACACGAAAATTCCCATTGACTTCGGGTAATGTTTGGCATATTCTGGAACTATGAATCTGCCCCCAATCAAACCCACAACAATCGCCTTTTTTAAAGGAAAGAAGATCAGGAAAACGCTTTCTGGCGGCGAGTGGTGGTTTTCTATTATTGATGTTATCGCCGCACTCACAAACACCAATGAGCCAAGACGCTACTGGAGTGATCTAAAAATTAAACTCAGACAAGAAGGATTTATTGAAGTGTACGAAAAAATCGTACAGTTGAAATTAGAGGCTCCGGACAACAAAATGCGTACGACCGACTGTGCCAATACCGAAAGTATCTTCCGCATCATCCAATCCATCCCTTCACCCAAAGCCGAGCCATTCAAACGGTGGCTTGCGAGGGTCGGGTATGAACGAGTGCAGGAGATTGAAAATCCCGAGCTTGCGACAAAACGCACACGGATGCTCTATAAACTCAAGGGGTACTCCGAAGATTGGATTGAAAAACGCATGCGCGGTATTGCAATCCGCGAGGAGTTAACAGATGAATGGAAACAGCGGGGAGCGAGAGAACAACGTGATTATGAAATATTAACATCGGAAATTTCTCGGGCAACGTTTGGAATTACACCGGGTGAATATAAAAAACTGAAAGGGCTCCAACGCGAAAATTTGCGCGATCACATGGATGACTTCGAACTGATTTTTACCATGCTGGGCGAACGCGCTACAACAGAAATTCATCGCAACGAAAAATCGCAAGGTATGCCAAAACTCAAAAGCGACTCCCGCGCTGGGGGAAATATTGCGGGGGGAGCGCGGAAACAACTCGAAAAACGGTTGGGCAGAAGCATTGTGTCCAAGAGAAATTATCTCAAACATTCTGAGTATAAAAAGCTCAAAGGGAAGTAACAGCGAACCGCCTTACTTCACTTTTTTACTGTGCAATTTGGGTTCCGAAGTGAGAAAGAATAGAAACAAAGTCCTGGTTTGTAAACCCCTTTATATCGGGAAGCTCTTTCCGTATCTCTTCAGCGGTATAATTCATTGCAATAAGTGCCAACACGCGGGAAACGGGGATTCGAGTTCCCTTCATAATCGGCTGTCCGCCGAGAATCTTTGGATTTTGTTGAATAAGAGCTGTCATGGAAGTGCTTTCACTGTAATCGAAAACCAGTTTTTTGTCAATGCGAAAATAATGCAAAAATACAAAACCCCATACGCTATTATTGAAGTGTCCGAAAAAATCGGACAACTGAAGGTCAAGTTCCCAACTTTATAAATCGGTACCTACATCGTTTTCCAATCTCTCAAAAATTGTTCCTTTGCGTGGTTCATTCCTGCTTCGTTTTCTTCCTTTTTGTAATACTGGATAAAACTTAATCCCATTCTTAGCCGATACAAAAAGAGTTTTTTGCCAAACTCCGCGATCACTGGGGCAACTTGCTCATACCCCGCCCGAAGTATATCAACTGACAAATCTCTGCCAAAAAAGTAGTCCCACCAAGCAAAATCCCACATGGGATCACCGCTTCTGCAGTTTTCAAAATCAATAATGCCCGTAATTTTATCCCCATTAACAAGAATATGCTTTGTACTGAAATCACTATGGAGCAACTGGGGAGAAACATCAAAAAGCGCCTGATGATCCTCTAGTGTACGAATTACTTTATCTATTTTGTCTGCCTCAATTCCCATGTGTTCCGCAGCTTCCACAGCCAAGTCCCGATCTCGCTTTGCTTCCATCATGTACTCAAACCACGTGTTATATTTTCCCTTTCCAAATCTATTCAGTCCGCCGTATCCCCGTGTTTTTACCGAGTGAATCTTTGCGAGTATTGCGCCGGCTTTGCGGACAAACTTGAGAACTTGTACGTGGTCTTGTATTGTACTTAGCGGAGTTCCCAAAAGTGCTGTTTCAATAGAAAATGTGAGTTTCTCGTCACCATGTTGCACTGAAGTAACGAGTAAAATTTCCGGAGCGAGGACTCCGATCTTTTTCACCTGGTTGATCGCCCATTTCTCTGCAAGGAATCTTGGTTTTTCGCTTCTCGAAATTCTGGCAACAATATGTTTACCGTTTCTCAACGTGATCGCGTATACCTCATTCACCTCACCAAGAATGACTTTTTGTTTATGTACAACTTCAGAACCAGTAGCACGATGTACAACAGCATTGAGGATGGAGTCCGGCGTGTTCAGTCCCGCATGTTTTTGATCAAGATACGATTGATAACTTTTCATATTATTTCTCTACTTATTTCTCCATCGCCTTTTGGAACGCGTTAAACTGGCGCGTGGGTTTTCCTTGCGCATCCAAAAAACTAAACAGGGTGAATGCGCCCGGAGCACCGCGCAGAACAAACGGCGTTACGGCACGGATCCGCGGGTCGGACCAAATATACGTCACGGCATACTTGTAGTACTGCGAAAGCCATCGGCCGGTCGCAGGCGTGTCCACCCAGCCGGTTTCGGTGATGTACACGGGAAACTGCCTGTTTGTGTAACCCCGCAAAAACTCGAGCTCATACTCATACCCGCGCAGGCTGGTTTTCCCTTTGGCAAGTGGGGAAGCGCTAAAGGCGGGGTTGGGGTAGGAGTGCGACGTCCAGCCGTCCAGCACATCTAAAACGCCTGGATTTGCTGCGAGCATTGTGCGCAAAAACGCGAAGGCTTCCATTGTTACACGACTATTGGGGGCGGCGAGGTCGAGGCCGGCGGGCAGCATAATATACCCGGCATTTTCCGAGTGCAGCCAGTCCGCGGTAAACTGCAGGATGTTGCCATAGCCTTCGGGGTCAAGCGTGTTGCCCCACTCTGCAGCGTGGTTGGGCTCGTTGAACACCACGATAATGCGCTCGTCGGGGTTTGGCCAAGGAAGCGCGGACAAAAAGCGTGTGAGATCAATGATATCTTTGCGCGTTGGCGTGATCCATGTGCTGCTTTCAACCCGCGTGGCTAGCCGTATGATTGGCTGGAACTTTTTGTCTTTTGCTTCAAGGAAAAACCGCACCCACTCGTCTTTTTTGCTGAGTTCATTGAGCGAAATCGGGATGGTTACATAGTCCCAGTTGTCTTTGGTGTCGGCCGATTTGAGCAGGGAAGCGGCATCGCTAAGTTCTCCGGGGTTCAAAATGTGCACGCCAAGGACTTCGGCTGCAAAGATGGGACGAACAAACATCGTACCAGCAACGGCTAGTGCGATAAAAATCAGCAAAAATTGTAGTGTTCTCACATCCCTATTGTACACTACTTACCTCTGGAAAACCGGGGACGGAAAGAAAAACTTACCATGAACCGCTATGCAACAGCGCATAAACTCTGTACGATGGAACGATATGCAGAAACTTCTGCTGTGTTTGTCGTGGTTTGTGCTCACGGTCGCGCTGTTTGTCGCGAACGCTTCCGCCGTGCGCCTGCTTACCCACAAGCGCCCGCTCGAGTTCGCGCCGTCTACCGCTTCAACCGTTACCGCCCCGCTGGAGAACACATCGCCGGTTGGATCCGTTGGCATCAGCACGATTCTTGAAGCCCAGGACGCCCGCCCAGAAATCATCGCCGAGTTCTTGAAACGCCACGACTCGCCCCTTACCCCATATGAGCACTTCGCCAAGTTCATCGTGGACACTGCCGACAAGTACAACGTGGACTACCGCCTGATTCCCGCCATCATGATGCAGGAAAGCAACCTCTGCAAAGCCATTCCCCCAGGCTCGTACAACTGCCTTGGGTTTGGCATTCACGCCAAGGGCACGCTCACGTTTGACAGTTATGAAGAGAGCATCGAGCGCGCCACCCGCGAGCTCAAGGCCAACTACATTGATATCGACCTTACGACACCCGAGGAAATCATGACCAAGTACACGCCCGGAAGCAACGGCTCTTGGGCAGCTTCAGTGAATCAATGGATTGCTGAGATGGAGTATAACGACCGTGCCAAGGGGAAAAGCGAGAAAAGTGATGCGGATTTGACGGTATATACGGCACAATAACCCCTGGTTTTCCTCTGGAAATAGACCCAGAATAGTTCTCACCATACAGATACTTGACAATCCTATAACTATATTGTATAGTTATCAACAGATCTGAAGGTTTTCCCTGACGGGATTACGTTCAGGTTACAAGAGCCCCGACCGCAAGTCGGGTTTTTTGTACCTACATCCGAGAAAGATCGGGACTCGGTTTTATACTCAAACTAACGCAGACTATATACAAACCGTGTCAAATCAACGGTAAGATCGGGACTTCCCCAAGGGTCTGATTCGCTTGCTCAAGAGACAAGTCCCGAACTCTCTCCGAGGTGTTACAATCATCCCAACTGCAGTGGTGGCGGAATTGGCAGACGCGCAGGGCTTAGAACCCTGTGCCCTTCAATAAGGCATGAGAGTTCGATCCTCTCCCACTGCACATGTCTTGCTTCCCCCTAATCTTCCGGTATACTAGCCTGTATGCCAAAAACGAAGACCGCTCCAAAAAAATCAGCACCTAAGAAATCAACACATGTCGATGAGCATAAAGATGCCCACGATCACACCGGGCACGACCATGCTCATGACCACAACCATGACCATAATCATGGTGCTCCCGCAGCTTCCGATGCAGTTCCGCAGTCTTCCTTTGTCAGTGAAAACATCAAGTTCAAACTAACCGCACCATGGGCAGAAATTCAGAAATCATACCAAATCGCGCTCGACTCACTCGTCAAAGACGCGGAAGTTGATGGTTTCCGTAAGGGTAAAGCACCGCGCGCACTGGTCGAAGAAAAAATCGGCAAATCAAAAATTTACGAGGCAACGATTGATCTTGTGTTGCCAAAACTGTATTCCGCTGCCGTTCACGAGAAAAAACTCCAGCCAATTGTCGCGCCGCACATCCATCCTATTTCGCTCGACGAGAACAAAGATTGGGTGTTTGAGGTGGAAACCGCCGAAGCGCCGGAAATGAAACTCGGCGATTACAAAGACGCTGTAAAAACAGTTCGCGCAAAAAACGCACTGTGGACTCCGGGCAAAGACTTAGGAAAAGATCAAAAAGGCGAACAACCTAGCGAGGAAGAACGATTGAAACAGATTTTTGGCGCGCTCCTTGAACACATTCACGTGGTTGTGCCAGAAATTCTCATCCGCGATGAGGTAAACCAAAGTTTATCCCAGCTTGTTCGCCAGCTTGAAAAAATGCGGATTCCGCTTGAGGACTACTTAACCTCGGTCAGCAAAACCGCCGACCAGCTCCGCCAAGAGTACGCGATGTCCTCGCTTGCTACGCTCCAGCTCGAGTTCATCATCTCTACCATTGCCGCGCAGGAAAACATTGGTGTTGAGGAAAAACAAGTAGACGAAGTGATCCAAGCACTGCCAGATGAAAATATCCGCAAGGCAAACAACACTCCTCAGCAAAGAAATAACATTAAGGCGAACCTGATTAAGCGCAAGACTGTGGACTATCTATTGGCGCTGTAAGTTTTCACCCAATCTGGTCTAGCTTTTAGCCCTATCCATCCCGCTTTCCTCTGGAAATCCCACTTTTATTTGACATAAAAATTGTGATATAATGCCCCGAATATGGCTATGACTCAGTTAAAACCACCTGGCAACACAACCTCACAGTCGAACGGCGGCGCATCATCGAATAACTTCGCGAAGGCTCTTCTTGAGACCGGCGGTCATGTCGTGCAGTCCACCGTTGATAGCGGTGTCCAGATGGCGGCAGACGCGCTTGGTTCCTTGTTTGGCGCGGGTGGATCAAGGTTGCCCGACACCTCACCGGATAATCAGAACGAAAACACGCAAAATAACCAGCGAAACGGTGAACAATCCTTCAACCAGGAATCCCAGGAGCAAGAGTGGAAAAAGCGCGAAATGCGCATGCTCCGCCATAGAGAAGTCCAACAGGTTGAAGTGTTCAACAAACAGGATGTTGAAACAAAACAGAAAATCGAACAGTTGCTCGAGCAGTTGAAGGCGTTGACCAAAGACTTGAGCCAAGCTGATCGCAGTGCGCGTGAAGCGCAAATCGCGGTCATGCAAGGCGCGGTCAATCCTGGCGAGTACCACGCGACATTTTTCGAAAAACTTATTAAAGTCGTGATGCTTCTGCGAAAAAAGGTTCAGGAATCCACATCGTGGATCGAACAGTTTAACTCAAGAAAATCGGCGCAAAAAGGCTACTGGGGCCAGTTCTACACGAACGGCACTCAGTGGTCGATGTCCCAAGAACGTTCTCTTGCCACAAGCGTCGGGTAATTTCTTTTTGTCGGTCGAAGATGGGGGCGAAATCAAGCCTGTGCATGCGGCGGGCAAAGTGTGGAAGTAGAGAAGTGGAGTGCAAAAAGTGAGAGGAATATATGCCAAAAGAACAAGAAAAATCTACTGAAAGCGAACACGTGGTCGCTATTCTTGCGCGAGAATGGTCAATCATTGTGGAAGCCAACTTTTCTCAGTTGAACGAACATTATCCTGTTGGACTAAATACGACTATTGCGTGGATTGACCAACTTGTCCGTAGATATGGAATCGGACACATGAATGATATTACGCGTGCCGTTGATCTTCTCGCGCCAACGGTATGGAGAAGGAGACACCAACTTATCGTGCAAACACTTGACGCGCTAAATAGTGAACAACTCCGAGCGATATTGGCAACTCACTCGTTCGCCGCATATTTTGGAAAAGAACTCACGTCAAAAGAAAAGTATGAGGCATTGCAGTGGACGGAATGGAAGTTGAGTATGTTGCCTAAAAAACAGAATCAATTCATCAATGGATTGGCTGCCGAACTTTTTCAACACACAAAAGTTCTTCAAGATGCACCCGACTCTGTGTAACATTCCACAGAGATGATAGAATATCCAAGATTGGGCGGTTGGCGAAGTGGTTATCGCGACTGATCGACATTCAGTAGGTCATAGGTTCGACTCCTATACCGCCCACATCTGCCCAAACTATGATATTTGCGGAACATTCTAGACGAGGAGTATGGCTTTCCGTTGCTGGCGTGATAGGAGTGGGGAAAACCACTCTTTTTGATCGTTTGAAAAAAGAGGTCCCAAATAGTCTTCTCTTTCGAGAGGAATGGGAAAGAAATCCATACCTCAAAGATTCATATAAAGAACACCCTTCTTCTGTATATCTTTCTCAACGTTGGTTTCTGGAAACAAAAGCAAAACAAATACGGACAATTCAGAAGGTATTGCGTCAAAAAGTTTTAATTCTTCAAGAACCCCCTTTGGGGGCAGATTTTGCATATGCCGCAACTTTGCATGATGAGAAAAAAATTTCCGATGAAGACTGGGAGAAATATCTTAGGCGATTTCATTATCTTGCGAATACACTTCCACATCCAACACTCCTTATATATCTTTCCGCTACTGAGGATAATGTGATGTCACGGATTAAACGTCGTGGGCGTGATTTTGAAGTAAATATGAAGGTTGAACATATCCAAAGGCTTATACAATACAACGAACAGCAGATTCGAGAAGAGCAAAAACATCATCCTTTAGCTGTATTATGCATCGCAACTAACACACTCAATCTTGCCGATAATAATCCTGATCAGCAACTTGTGCTTCGCATGATTCAGGACCGATTACAACGGCTTTTCCCACCCAAGGAAGAACCCATGCGAACAAATGGCCATGGGCCAATACGAAGACTCCGCGGGAGACGATAATTTTTTATGTCCGAAGAACAAGGATAACTCCCCCCTTCCGCCGGAAACATAACGTGTGATATACTTATTTTTAGTTATACATCTTCGCTGACCTGGCTACTAACCAGCGAGAAGATCGGCAACGTCACCGAATGGCGTGAATCAAGTCACACATCAGGATGGAACCGTCCGCACAACGCGGGCTCCTGAGCGGGGTGGCTTTTTTGTTATTTGGAGGAGTATGGCACAACATAATGATATGGATAAACAGCAGTACGACAACCTGCGTCATTCGTGCGCGCACCTTTTGGCAAAAGCCGTGCGTGAACTTTGGCCGGGCGCCCATAACGCTATTGGGCCGGCTATCGAGCATGGTTTCTATCAGGATTTTGACATGGGAGATGTGAAAATTTCTGACGATGATCTTCCAAAAATCGAACACAAAATGCAGGAGATTCTTCCCAGTTGGAAAAAATTTACATTCCAAGAGGTTTCGCTTGAAGAAGCACTAAGGCTTTTTAAACACAACCCATACAAAGTTGAACTTGCACAAGAGTTTACTGCAGAGGGGAAAAAACTCCAAACGAACGATCCAGGAAACTTTCTTGATCTTTGCAAGATGGGTCATGTGGATCACCCGGACAAAGAGCTCGTCCACTTTAAACTACTTTCGATTGCCGGTGCGTATTGGCGGGGAAATGAGAAAAATAAAATGCTCACGCGCATTTATGGCACGGTGTTTCCCACAAAAGAAGAATTGGAAACATACCTTCATCAATTAGAAGAAGCAAAAAAGCGCGATCACCGCAAGTTGGGGAAAGAACAGGAACTCTTTTTAATTAGTCCCTCGGTGGGTTCTGGCTTTCCATTGTATATGCCAAAAGGAGCGTTGTTAAAACGCACATTAGAAAATTGGCTCATTGCCGAAAAAGAAAAGCGTGGTTTTACGTTTGTCTGGACGCCACATGTTGCAAAAAGTGAACTCTATAAACAATCCGGACATTGGCAAAAATATGACGCCATGTTTCAACCGATGAAGATCGACGAGGAAGAATACGTTCTCAAGCCGATGAACTGTCCGCATCATTTTCAGATTTACAATGCGCGGCCACGAAGTTACCGGGAAATGCCATTATACCTTGCTGAAAACGCAACCGTCTACCGCTATGAAAAAGCGGGAGAGCTCAACGGATTGCTAAGAGTCCGCGCGCTCACGCAGGATGATACGCACGCGTTTGTCCGGCACCAGGATATTGGCATAGAGATTCAAAAAGTTATTGATTTGACGTTCCATGTGTACAAAACATTTGGATTCAATGACTACAAAGCACGTGTTTCAATCCGGGATAAAAAAAATCTAGATAAGTACATGGGAAATCCAGCTACCTGGGATAAGGCTGAAACAGCATTGGTTGATGCTGTAAAAAAGCAACACGTCGAGTACTTTATCGGCGATGGTGAAGCCGCGTTTTATGGACCAAAGATTGATGTTATGGTGAAAGACACGCTCGGAAGAGAGTGGCAGCTCACGACGATTCAGCTCGACTTTATTCAACCGGAAAACTTCGACATGAAGTTTACGAACGAAAAGGGTGAAGAAGAGCGACCAGCGGTCTTGCACATTGCAATCCTTGGTTCAGTTGATAGATTTCTTGGAATCCTCATTGAACATTTCGCCGGTGCGTTTCCAACATGGCTCGCTCCAGTGCAGGCTGTGGTTATTCCCATCTCTCAGGATCAAAACGAGTACGCGGAAAAAGTGCTTGGCGAGTTGAAGGCCGGCGGTATCCGTGCGGAAAACTGGAATGAAGCAGAAAGCATGCAAAACCGTATCCGCAAAGCTGCGGGTGAAAAGGTGCCATATATTTTGGTTGTTGGAAAGCGGGAAGCGGAAGGGGAAACAGTGGCCGTGCGCAAGAGGGGCAACGTTGATTTGGGCGCGATGAGGGTGGAAAAATTTGTGCAAAATGTGAAAGAGGAAGTTGAGAAAAAGGTTTAATTTAAGCGATTGTTTTCAGGAACACCATTATTCCCCGCATTCCCAAATCTCAATGCGATACCATCACCACTAATCTCCATACAAAATATGTCGAGTTTTCGTATGAGTCCAAGATATGTCGCAAGCTGAATGGGATTGCAATTAATATGTTGAGCAATAGTCCCTTTTGTCGCCCTAATAATTTCAAGTATTCGACATAACTCCGCGCTGTGCGTTACATCATAAAGTTTTTGTACTTCTTTATGAGAAGAAAACACAATACGCACACACCCTTGTGATAAATAATAGATTTCTGCCATATCTTCGTCCTTTTCTCTCCCTTGCCTCAAGGCGGGTATGCCCTGTATAATACACCTTTGGTAAAGGAGGAGTCATTAGCAAGGTATTCTACAAGATTAATCAATTTATCCAGGCGAACGAACTGCGCGTGCTGGATCAGTTCGGCAAGCAAATTGGTGTGATGTCGAAAAGTGATGCCCTGCAAAAGGCCCGTGAGCTTGGAGTTGATCTGGTTGAGTTTGCGCCAAAGGCGGTGCCACCGGTTGCAAAGTTGATTAGCTTCTCGAAGTTTAAGTACCAGCTCCAGCAAAAGGAGCAAGAGGAGAAAAAGAAGAATAAGGTTTCGGATATCAAGGAACTTCGCTTCACGCCCATGATCGCGAAGGGGGATTTTGATTCGAGAATCAAGAAGGCGCGCGGATATCTGGAAGACGGCGACAAGGTGCGCTTCTCGATGGAGTTCCGCGGAAGGCTGATCGCCCGCAAAGAGTTTGGCGAGCGGATTCTGCAAAGAGCTATCGAACAACTCAGTGAAGTCTCAACAATTGAGATTCCGCCAAAGTTGATCGGCAAGTTTATGATGGTGCAGCTCACGCCGACAAAAAAGAGAAAACAGACTGAATCGAAAGAAACCGAAGTAAAAGAATAAGAAAGGAAAATATGCCCAGAAAACAACGCATCGGAGGAAAACAAAAAACACGGAAGGCCGCCGCGAAACGGTTTAAAATTACCGCAACCGGTAAGGTGATGGCACGTTCGCATAACATCCGCCACCTTATGCGCCATAAGTCAAAGCGCGCGCGCAGAGCAGGCGCCGTCCCGATTCAAATTAAAGGAAGATTCGCGAAGAAAATTAAACAGATGTTGGGATTAGCGTAAGATTGCAAACATAAAGTAAAGGAATATTATGCCAAGAACAAAAACTGGTGTTGTCCGCCGCAAAGGCCACAAAGCCGTCTTAGCCCGCACAAAGGGTTTCCGCATGACCAAAAACCGCCTGTACAAGGTGGCAAAGGAAGCGGATCTCCACGCGGGGCAGTACGCGTTTATCGGCCGCAAACGCCGCAAGCGCGACTTCCGCAGATTGTGGGTCACCCGCATCAGCGCGGCAGTGAAACTCGTTGATGAAAAACTCAACTACAGTCGGTTTATTAAGGCACTCAAGGACAAAAAGATTTTACTGGACCGCAAGGTTCTTTCTGATCTTGCCATCCGCGATGAGAATGTATTTAAAGAAGTTGTAAATAGCGCGATGAAGTAGAAAATTCTGTCCCCCGATATATGGAAAAACAAAAAAAAGCATCTAGAGATCGTGAGCGGCATTTTAGGAAAGAAAAATGTAAAGAGAAAATACCCGCTGATGATCGAGAAGAAGTTCTCACCATTGCACTTGTTAAGTATGATGAAACATATGCACCTATTGCATTAGGCCAAGAAAAGCTGTTCTCTGACAAACGTGAAGACACCCCAAGAAAAAAAAGGATGGAGTTATATCTTCGGGGTCAAAAAGTGGAGTTACTGGAACAAGAATTTTATGCACTTCGATTTGCTATTGGGCAGTATCGAGCAAAAAAACATTCTCGATATGTTCCACCAAACCCACCAACAACACTCGATGGCTTACCACATAGATAAGTATAGATAACTCCAGCACCCCCCGTTTTTTTCTGCTAAAATAATTGCATGGCAGGAACACTTGATCAACTCCAAGAAAAAATTGCATCAGCAAAAAACGCTCTTCAAAAAAGTGCCTCCAATGTTGCGGAACTTGAAAAACAGTTTTTAGCCAAACACGGCACTGTGAACACGCTTATGGCAGAGTTAAAAACGCTCGCTCCCGAACTGCGCAAAGAAGCGGGCCAACTTTTGAACGCATTCCGCCAGGAAGTCGAACACGTTGTTGCCGGAGCAAAAACGAGTCCTGCACGAGCTGGCTGGACCGACTTCACGATGCCGGGCATCAAGCCAAACACTGACCATGTGCATCCTGTTTCGCAGGCAATGGACGAAATTACCCGTATTTTTGAGCGCATCGGCTTTATCCGCGTGCGCTATCCCGAGGTTGACTGGGAGTGGTACCCGTTTGACTCGCTCAACATGCCCAAAGACCACCCCGCCCGCGATGAGTGGGAAACATTCGTGATTGATGATCCATTTCGTCATTTCAAGCTTGGCAAAATGGTGCTGACACCACATACATCTAATGGGCAGGTCCGCGAGATGGAGCGGCTTAAAAGTACGCCGCCAATCCGCATGATTAACATTGCGCGGTGCTACCGCCGGCAGGCCGATGTTACACACACCGAGATGTTCCACCAATTTGAGGGGCTTGTAGTAGATAAAGGGATCACGATTCAGCATTTGAAGGGCACAATTGACCACTTTGCCCGCGAGTTTTACGGTCCAAAAGCCAAGTCACGCATCCGCCCGTTTCACTTTATGTTTACTGAACCTTCGTTTGAAGTAGATTTTTCATGCACAATTTGCGACGGAACCGGTCGCGTAAATGGCGAAAAGTGCCGATTCTGCAAGTCCGGCTGGCACGAAGTAGGCGGAGCGGGCATGGTCCACCCCAATGTACTGAAAGCGGGCAATATTGACCCCGAGAAATACACGGGTTTTGCGTTTGGCTGGGGCATTGAGCGCACATACACCCTGCGCAAAGGATTGAAACTCGATGATATCCGATTATTGTATAGCGGAGATATGCGGTTTTTGGAGCAGTTTTAGAAAGCACGTTTTAGGAGGCGCGCTTCGCGCGCAATACTATGAACATTAAAGTACCATACACTTGGCTGAAAAATCACCTGAGTACCGCTGTAAAAGCGGAGGAGTTCCAACGGCTTGTTTCGCTCTCCGGCCCTTCGGTGGAGCGGATTGAAACCGTCCGCAATGAACCCGTTTTGGATATTGAAGTAACAACCAACCGCATGGATACCGCATCGATCCGTGGAATTGCGCGCGAGGGAGCGGTGATTTTGAACCACGCGGGCAAGCGTTCCAGGCTTGTTGACGTTCCAAAGTATGTGCCAAAAACAAATGAGATTGTGCGGAATGGCAAAGATTTTCCCATCCGCATCTCAGTTGATCACAAATTGTGTCCGCGTGTAACGGCGGTCATCATGTCCGTGAAAACAAATCATTCTCCGTCATGGTTGAGTACAAAACTTGAACAAGTGGATATTCGGTCACTCAATAATCTCATTGATATCACAAACTATGTGATGATGGAAATCGGCCAGCCAACGCACGTGTTTGATGCCGACCGGCTTGGCTCGGTGCTCAATATCCGGGCTTCTAAAAAGGGCGAAAAGCTCACTACACTTGACGGAAAAACGCGCGTGTTGGCCGGCGGTGATATTGTCGCGGACAACGGCAAGGGAGAACTTGTTGATCTCATCGCGATTATGGGCACCGCTAACAGCGTGGTAACAGAAAACACCAAGCGCATTTTGTTTTTCATTGAACACGCTGATCCCACCCGCATCCGCAAGACCTCAATGGGGCTGGCAATCCGCACACAAGCAGCGCAGTTAAACGAAAAACAGCTCGATCCCAATCTTGTGATGGACGCGATGCTCCGCGGGATTCACCTATTCCAAGAAATCGCGGATGGGGAACTGGAGTCGCCGATTCTTGACCTGTATCCGCATCCAGTGGAGAACACGACGATTACGCTCCCGCTTGCAAAAGTCCGCACATACCTTGGCATCGAGATTCCGGAAAAAACACAAGTTTCGATCTTGGAACAGCTTGGCTGCTCTGTCCGCGTAGAAGAAGGCATGCTCATCGTTACTATTCCAACGCTCCGGCCAGACTTAACAATCCCTGTTGATTTAATCGAGGAAATCGCGCGTATGTACGGCTACCACAACCTGCCAAGCGTGCTGATGGATACGCCAATTCCCACGCAGTATCCTGAGGAAACAAACTTTGCCAAAGAGCACGAGATGAAGTTGTTCTTAGCCGCACTTGGCTGGCAGGAGATCTATACGTACTCTACCGTTAGCGCAGAACTTGCCGCACAGTCCGGATACGTCGTGAAAGACCATGTGAAAATTCAAAATCCGCTGAACGACGACCACGTATACTTGCGCCGTTCGCTTATTCCGTCGCACGAAGAGATTATTCACCAAAACCGGCACCTCCCAAGCATGTCCGTGTTCGAACTTGCTAATACATACACTCCGCGGTGGCACAACATTCCGGAAGAAAAATTGCATCTTACACTTACGTCAACACAACCATTCCTTACAGTCAAAGGATATGCTGAGGCGGTGCTTGCAAAACTATATATTTTGCCCGAAAGCGTAACGTATGTCCGAACATCTGATGCCTCCGCAAAAATTTTAATTGACAGACACGACGCAGGAATGATAAGTTTGCTTCCATCTGGCCATACCGCAGTAGATTTTATTTGGCCAGTATTGCTTGCGGCCGCGCGACGCAATCCTCAGTACGCACCCATTTCACAGTTCACCCCAATCATTGAGGATATGACACTTACATTACCAGAAAAAACAGAAGTTGCGCGTGTGCTTCAATCAATAAAAGTAGCTGAAAAGGCACTTTTATCAATTGAAGTGAAAGGTGTGTATAAACAGAATGTAACATTTACGTTAAAATACGGTTTTCCAGACAAACAAATCACTTCTGAAGACGTTGCGCCCATGCGGAAAAGAATCGCGGAAACTGTTCAAAAACATCATCACGCCCAGTTTGTTGGGGCAGTATAGTATTCACTATGCAGATCATACTTGGCATCGATCCCGGATACGACAGAATGGGATGGTGTGTGCTTCATAAAGACGGTAGCGTTCACCATATTTTGGCAAGTGGGTATGTGGAAACAAAAAAAACAGAGGATATGCACGTACGCTATGCCCAAATACAAGCTGGACTCGAAACAATTATTACTGAGTACCATCCAACCGTATGCGCACTTGAAAATCTTTTCTTTGCAAAAAATGTTAAAACCGCGATGCGGGTAAGTGAGGCGCGCGGCATCATCATGGGCGTGGTCATTCAACATACCATACCTGTAGTTGAGTACACGCCGAACCAAATCAAGTCGGCGCTCACTGGAAACGGCCACGCAACAAAAGCCGATATTGCGCGTATGATGAAGCTGTTGACAAAACGCAAAGAACTCCCGAAACTAGATGATGAGGTGGACGCGATCGCGGTCGCGCTCTGCCACAGCTACTCGGGACGGATGAAAGGCATTGTATGATCGCGCTTCTCACAGGAAAACCGCTTTGCACCGGGCAGGAATGCATTATGATGTGCGGTGGGGTGGGGTATGGCGTTCACGTTGCGCCACATACGATTGACGCTCTTGTGGGCAAATCTGAGGCTACACTCCATATTCATACCCATGTACGCGAGGACGCGCTTCAGTTATTTGGCTTTCTCACCAGAGAAGAAAAGTACATGTTTGAGCTATTGTTGAGTGTTTCCGGGGTAGGACCAAAGACCGCTTTAGCCATTACAAACGGCTCTTCTGCAGATATTGTTGATGCGATTCAAACAAATAACGTGTCATTTTTCACATCGTTTTCACGAGTGGGTAAGAAAGTTGCGCAAAAGATTATTATTGAACTCAAATCAAAACTCGGCGGCATTGAGGATCTTGCATTGGGCGACGAAACACCGCACGTTTCGGACATCCGCGCCGCGCTCGAATCACTTGGATACTCAAAAATGGAAGTTTCGAAAGCACTACGGGCGATAAAACCAGAGGAAGTTTCTATTCAACAGGCTATTAAACAATCTGTACACATTTTGTCTGGTACATAAAGTGTTCGCGTGAAAGCATCTATGAAAAGAAATATGAAAAAAATAATATCTGCAAAAGAAAACATCTCCGCTTCGACGCTTTCTTCCGCATCGCCAGAGGAAGAACTGCTGTTTACATCGCTGCGCGCCTCAAGATGGGAAGATTTTTACGGGCAGGACCATATTAAAGAATCACTCCGCATCGCAATTGATGCCGCAAAAAAACGCAAAGAGGCAATGGATCACACGTTGTTGTACGGCCCGCCAGGCCTGGGGAAAACGACACTTTCGCACTTGATCGCCAAAGAAATGGGAAGCAACATCCGCATGACTTCCGGCACCGCGCTCTCAAAAGTGGGGGATTTAGCAGCCATTTTAACCAACCTTGAACCATTCGATGTCTTATTTATTGACGAAATTCACCGCCTGCCAAAGGCGATCGAAGAAACGCTCTACCCCGCGATGGAAGACTACGCGCTGGACATTGTGATCGGCAAAGGACCATCCGCACACACCATCCGCCTCGATCTGCCAAAGTTCACGCTTGTGGGGGCGACAACACGCCTTGGACTGCTTACCGGCCCATTCCGCGACCGGTTTGGTGTGGTACACCGCTTGGATTACTATCTTCCTCACCGCCTCGCGCAAATTATCACAAAAGCGGCAAAAAAACTTGGCGTTCCCATTGATACCGACAGCGCCGAGTCCATTTCCAAACGCTCGCGCGGTACGCCGCGCATCGGATTGAAACTGCTCAAACGCATCCGCGACTACGCACAGGTCAAAGGCAACGGAAAAATCACCAAAGAAATGGTCGAGAAAGCGCTCGATTTATTGAAAGTTGACACCATGGGGCTTGATGATAACGACCGCCGTCTCCTTGTGATGATGATCGAGAAACATGGCGGAGGACCCGTTGGCATTTCCACACTCGCCACGTCGCTGAATGAAGACCCCGGAACGATTGAAGAAGTGATCGAGCCATACCTCATTCAAATTGGTTTTATGAAACGCACCCCGCAGGGGAGAGTTGTAACAGACGCGGCAAAGAAGCATTTGAAGTAATTTGGCACAATGTTGCGAAATGTGGAAAAATATGGCAAGATGTGCGTAAATGTTACGTTATCCACACACTCCTTCACCAAATCTTTATCAAGACATGCTCCAAACGATTCGTATACGCGCGGGAGTACTTCTTCAACTTCCTTCGCAAGAACATATCCGCACACATATCCTGAGTAGAAACATCATGAAAAGTTCCCTTTTTTCAGCAAGAATCGAGGGGAACACACTTACTTTGGAAACATTTAATCACTCTACTCCAACACTGTCACAAAAAAAACAAGAGGTTGTAAATATTTTAGATTGCCTCCAATCACTTTCCTTACTTCCATCCAAACTCACTCCCAAAGATATACTTACTCTTCATCGAAAAGTCATCCATAATCTCCCGGGGAAAACCGGATTTCGGACAGAAACAACAGCAGTCTTTGACCAATATGGCCAGGCGCGATACATTACTCCTCCACCCGCTGATATGCGTACGATGCTGCGTATCTTTCTTAAACAAATCAATGAAAAACGCGATCTTGAGTCTGCACTTATCCATGCATTGTGCTCGCATTATTATTTCGAAAAAATTCACCCCTTTGTTGATGGAAACGGAAGAACAGGGCGCGTTCTTCTTCAATATCTCCTCTATAAACTTCATCTTTTCGGCGACCACGTACTCCCCATCGAAGAATATCTTGAACATCATCGGCATACATATTATGCATTTCTTGAGAAAAATACTCGGGAAGTTTCAGAATTTGTTCGATTTATGCTTGATGGTTTACTATGGGCAATCAACACGACAATTGATGAGCTTGCACAAAGTGTGAATGTTCCACAACTGCCCCCCACTTCTTTACTTTCTCCTAGAAGGCAAGAGGTGCTTGCGATCATTAAAGATCATTCATTTATCTCGTTTGATACAATCGCCAGAAGGTTTCCTTCCATTCCCAAAAGAACTCTTTTCCATGATGTTGTTTACCTCATACGCTGTGGAGTTGTGCAAAAATATGGTGTGACCCGGGGAGCGAGTTATTCTGCTGTATAAAAAAGTGGAATTTCATTGACATATTCGCTTTTCTTGATACAATTCTCTTAAAATTATTGGAGGAAGATGACAGTAGAAGACGCCGAAAGATTTGCGTTAGAACAAGCGGCAATTGAGAGTGAGGAGAAACGCAGAGATGCCGATCTTTTCCTTCTCTTGCTACGAGGAGCCGAGCGTGTAAAATCACTTTCTCTCACTCCCAGAGTATTTGAACAATATCTTAAAAAACTTTTGCGTAATACTGATCCAAAAAAGGGTTCTCAATGGGGTATTACGTCATACGAAGAGCTGCCAATACCACATACTCAAGATCTTAAAAAAGAATATGCAATATTTTTCGAATTAAGTGATAGACCGTATATGGTGTGGGTTCAAAGAGATCTTTATAAACGCAACCGTAAAATTATCTACTATCCTGATATAAAACCTTCTTAAATAGCAAAGCCTTGCTTGACATTGCACAATGTCGTATTTCCTACGTTGGGTTTGGCGTGGGTGTTGGACTCGGCGTAGGAGTTGGACTGGGCGTCGGCGCTGGAGCTTCCCAGTGTGTTCCGCCGGTTCCAATGCGTACATCGCCGGTTTGGCCGGTTTTTCCATCTTTACGCACGCTCTTGGCATACAGCGTGTACCGCCCCGCGGGCAATGATATTGTTGTGGTATATGGCTTGCCGGTCAGTGTTTCGCGCCTGTCTCCGTTCACCCAAATTTCCACGTGATCAATGTCGCCGTCAGATACTGTTTCTACCTCAACCGAAACAGAAGTTCCTGGAATATCGGTGTGATCCTGCGGATTCTTCATATTGATCCATACCTCATCTTTCGAGCTGCACAGCTGCGTTGGCGGACGGTACTTCCCCTGTTGATCGGCGGCGAGTGAGCCGATCCACGTATCAATACCATCCTGCCACCGGTTTTTGCCATCGCGGCTCACAGGATCGGTTTCTTTCAACACAACAAACTCTTTTTCATCATAGTTATTGCGTTGAATATCAACATCGGTTGCCAAGTTTCCTTCACCTTTGCACGTTTTGATTTTTGCGTGAATGGGATCGGGCAAAGAGGGAAGCGTTGCGGGCAGAACATAGTCCGCAACCTCCGGGTATCCATCGTGCGCCGGATACCCAGAAATGGCATCAACCCGCACAGCTTCTACACCAGGAGGAACGGCCCAATCGTCCACTTTGCGCCCCTCCGCGATTGCTTCATTCATGATTTTGCGCCAAATCGGCGAGGCGCCTGTTACACCCGAAGCGACGTTGGTCATTTCCGTGTTGTCGTTGTTGCCCACCCATACGCCAACCATCGTTGACCGGCTCCATCCAATCGTCCAGTTATCTTTTCTGTTGTTTGTGGTACCAGTTTTGACTGCAACCGCCCTCTCGCTAAAGTTCAAGAGCGAGTTGGGTCCGAACGTGAGTTGGCGCGCCGAGTTATCCGACAAAATATGGTTGATTAAAAACGCTTCTTCTGGTGTCATCACTTGTTTCCCCTTTACTGATTTTTGCTCGAACAGTTTTTTTCCGTTGCGGTCCTCAACTTTTAAAAGAGAAATGGGCTGGACGCGTGTGCCGCCATTGGCAAATGCGCTGTACGCGGTTACTGTATCAATCAAATGAATCTCGCCGCCACCCAGCGTGACGGACAACCCAAATCGCCGCTGGTTTTCCACCGTTGGCGCGAGCGTTGCAAATCCCATGTCGTTGGCAGTCGTCAACATCGTGTTCACTCCAACCAATGCGAGCATCTTGACCGCGGGAAGGTTCAATGAGCTTGCCAGCGCCGTGCGCAAGGATACTGGCCCGTGAAACTTACCATCGTAGTTTTGCGGTTCGTAATCTTTTAGATTTTCACCGCCGGGGAATGTTGTTGGCGCGTCCATAATCATCGAGGCTGGCGTGTATCCTTTGCGCAAAGCGGTTAAGTAGGTAACCGGTTTAATCGAAGACCCGGGCTGGCGTAAACCATCCACCGCAACGTTGAACTGCCCATCATAGTCTTTCGCAAAAAAGTCTTTGCTCCCCACCATCGCTAAAATCTCACCCGTGTTTGGATCCATCACCACCGCCGAACCGTTCGTAATGTGAAACTTTTCAACCTTATCAATTTCATCCTTCACAATCTGCTGCGCTTTTTCCTGGAACGGCAGGTCCAGCGTTGTCGTCACCTTCAAACCGCCTTGATCAACAACATCCGGTCCATACATATCTTCCAATAGCGACTTGACGTAAAACACAAAATGCGGCGCCTTAATCAACGAGGTTTGCTTTTGGAACTGGATGTACGGCAACTGCGCAACCGCCTCTTTTTCCAGGCCTGTGGTGATGTATCCATCTTCACGCATACGCCGTAATACACCTTTTGCGCGGACCCGCCAAAGCGGGGTGCCGTCGGTGTCATTTTTTCCGATAAACGGAGAGTACGAACTTGGCCGTTGGGGCAATCCTGCTAAAATCGCGGACTCCACCAGCGTTAAATCTTTCACGGGTTTGCTGAAGTATACTTCGGACGCCGCGCCGACTCCCGCCGCGGTACCGCCATACGGTGCTTCGTTCAAGTACATCAGCAAAATCTGGTCTTTGCTAAACCGCTTCTCAATCGCAAGCGACAACACAAATTCTTTAAACTTTCGTGTAATCGTGCGCTCGGAACTCAATAATACGGTTTTGACTAACTGTTGCGTAAGCGTAGAGCCGCCGACAACGCGCTGCTTCACAATAATGTTCCAGACAATACGGAGTGGCGTGAGTGGATCAACGCCGGCGTGTTTGTAAAAATCCTTGTCTTCAATTGCCACGGTTGCTTCACGCAAATATGGTGGAATCTGGTCAAATGTTACAGGAATGCGGCGTTCGTTGGAGTATAGGTCATACAACAGATTGCTATTGCGGTCATATATGCGGGTGCTAAAGCCTTTTTGCCGCACTACGCTATCTGGAGTGGGAAGCGTGCGCGCGTACCAGGCAAACGCAACGAAAAAAATAAGAATACCGCCTACGGTGAGGCCAAAGAGCGAAAGCGCAAGAATGCGGAAAAATTTTGCTTTGTTCCAGCCGCGTTTTCCCCACTTGCCAAAAATCCCAGCCCCACCAAAAGAACGGCTAAAAAGTGATGGACCACCAAAATGTAAACGGGAACTGCGGCGCCTTTGCCAAAGTGAGTGCCAGGGATTCATGGAAATAGTATATCCGTATAGTGTAGAATCAGACAAGAGGAGCTATGCATCGCACACCATACACTATTGATGAAGTTCTATCCCGTGGGGTTGAGCAGGTTTTGCCGTCTGCGGATGGGCTCGCCGCGCTTATGGGAAAGAAAAAAATCACGTTGTACCTTGGAATTGACCCGACCGGTAACCAACTCCATCTCGGTCATTCTGTTGTGTTGCGCAAGCTTCAGCAGTTTGCCGACCTGGGCCACAATGTCATTTTGCTCATTGGAAACGGCACCGTCAAAATTGGCGATCCAACCGGAAAAGATAAAACCCGTCCTATGCTCACAGAAGAGCAGATCGAGGAACACTTCAAAACATGGAAAGCGCAGGCATCAAAAGTATTGAACTTTGACACGATTGAGATTAGGCGCAATGGCGACTGGCTCGACAAACTGACGTTTCCGCAAATCGTAAAGTTGTTGGCTACAACTACCGTCCAGCAACTGTTGGAACGCGATATGTTCCAGGAACGCATCAAAAAAGGGTTACCCATTTTTACGCATGAACTCATTTACCCTCTTTTACAAGGGTACGACTCTGTTGTGATGGATGTGGACTTGGAAATTGGCGGCAATGACCAAACGTTTAACATGTTAGTTGGCCGGCATCTGCAGGAAGTCATGAATCACCGAGACAAGTTTGTGCTGTCGTGCAAACTGCTTGTTGGGAGTGACGGCAACAAAATGGGCAAGTCGCTTGGCAACTTTATCTCACTCATGGAAACGCCGGAAAATATGTTTGGCAAGCTCATGTCAATTGTTGACGCCGTCATTCCCGAGTACTTTGAGTTGCTCACCGACGTTCCTTCTGCTGAGATTGCCACGATCCGCAAACAGTTGGCCGATGGTTCGGTGAATCCGATAGAGCTTAAAAAGAAACTCGCGCTCACGATCACCGCGATGCTCAATGGGGAAGCGGCGGCAAAATACGCGCATGAATTTTTTGAAAAAACGGTGCAGAACAAAGAGACGCCTGAACATCTTTTAAAGCTCCCAAATCCTCCACTAAACTCTTCTGCAACTGTTCTTGATTACGCAATGGGAACAGCCATCCCGCAAAGTAAAACCGAAGCCAGGAGAACAATAGAACAAGGCGGTTTTAGCATTGATAATAAAAAATATATAGATCCTTCGCAAATTCCAGAGGTTGTTCCAAATTCGTCTACTGTAAAGTACGGAAAAAGGGGAATATTTAAAATCTAACTATGTACTCTAAAAAAGGCAGACGCATTGCATTGATTATCTTTATTATCGTTGCACTTACGATGATTTTAAGCGGGCTTGCGCAGGGATTTTTGTTTTTTTAATCGGGAAGATTTTTCAATCCATATAGTGTAGACATTCTGCAAAAGTTGCTCTGCTCGCTCAAAATCATTGTTTCTTGGCATGCCGTAATTCCTCAATATGTGCGTAGTATTGTTGTGTGGCATTCTCAATATGTTTTTGATCTCCCACATATATGATTGCTCTTGATATTGTCATGATCAATCCGTTTTTCTTTGCATTTAATCCCGCGTGAAGTATGCGTTGAAGATTTCCACCCTGCGCACCAACTCCCGGAACGAGAATCATCATGTCTCCAACGATGTTCCGCACTTTTTCAAGTTCGCTCGGGTACGTTGCACCAACAACAAGCATACAGTTTTTGTTGGTATTCCAGCGTTTTGCTACATTTCGAGCAACGCGAAGATACAATGATCCGTTGCGCATACCATAGACATCCTGAAACTCGCCGGCGCCAGGATTTGATGTTCGGCACAACACAATACACGCTTTATCTTTTCTCTCTAAAAAAGGCTGCAGAGCCTGTTTACCCAAATATGGATTGAGTGTAATTGCATCTACACCAAGATACTCAAACGCAAACTTCACAGAACCTGCGTTTGTTGAATCAATGTCACCGCGTTTTGCGTCCAAAATGATCGGGATATCCGGATGTTTTTTATGGAGAAATGCGCATGTGTCGTGCAGTTGTTGTATTCCATGCGCACCGAATGCTTCATAAAATGCGCTGTTCAGTTTATATGCACAAACATAGTGATGTGTCGCACTAATCACCATCACATTAAAATCAAAAAGAGGGGTCTTTGATGAATGAAATTTTTTCGGCATTGATTGAAGGTCAGGATCGAGACCAACACAAAGCAAAGAATGTGCTTTTTTCATTCGCCGTTCAATGCGCTGCATCGCTGTCATACGTGTTCCAAGTATTCAAGCAGTTTTTTTTCAACTGTTTTCGTGATTTTTTTCTTTGTAACGAGTACTCTGAGAAGTTCTTTTAATGTACACAGCGGATGAAGCGCAATGCCGTGCTTCGCAAGTTCTTTTTTTCCTCCCTGCTCGCGGTCGAGGACAACAACAACATCGGATACACGTAGCCCAACCGCTTTTAGTTCATCAATCGCTTCAAGTTTACTCGTAGCCGCAGTGATTAAATCGTCAATTACAAGAACTTTTTGATTTTTAGAGAAGACCCCATCCACTTTGACTCCAAGTCCATGTTTTTTGCTTTGCATCCGCGGCAAAATATGCGGAGTGTTCGATATAAGTGAAAATGCAACGCCAAGCGGAAAAGCCCCAAGCGGAATACCTGCAACGAGGTCGTAGTGGAGTTTTTGTTTTTTTGCGAGCACGTACATCATGTTTGCAATGTCTTTGAGTACTAGGGGAAATGACTGAAGTGCGCGAAGGTTTATATAAATTGGTGACCATGAACCATCCTTCAGTATCCACCCTTTATTGAAATCGATTTTTACCGCACCAATGGTGTAAAATTGCAAAATAAGTGAAGAAGGTGTCATGAAAAGCCTCCCGCTATTGTAACGGCGAGAGGAGCGGGAATGCAAGATGTTCTACAATACATCCATGCTCTCGCTTTCTTCACCAATATCTGAAGTAAAAGGAGTCGGAGAAACTACTTCAAAAAAGTTTTCGCGGCTTGGCATTGAAACTGTCCAAGATTTGTTATTTCACATTCCCTTCCGGTATGAAGACTTTACCAACCAAACGACAATAGCTCACGCAAAACTCGGGGAACAGGTAAGCATTGCCGCCGAAGTTACGTCAATCACACAGTTCCGTACACGCCGGGGGCTTATTGTTGTAAAGGCACGCATTGCAGACACTACCGGTTCGTTCGATATTGTGTGGTTCAATCAGCCATATGTAATGACCGTGTTGAAAAAGGGAACACAAAAAATGTTTAGCGGGAAAGTTGTTGTCAACACATTTTCCAAAAAAATGACGTTGCAAAATCCAACACTGGAAGACGTAGAAAAAGATGAGTACCTCCACAGCAGCCGGCGCGTTCCCGTGTATCCCGAAACCGAGGATCTTTCTTCGCGCGTGATCCGCACTATTGTTTCGCGCGTTTTGCACCACACGCCCAACATCCCCGATGTGTTTTCTGCTGATTTCCGCGCGGCCCATCATTTGCCGTCTTTTGATCAAACACTACGGCTTATCCATTTTCCAGAAGACGATACCAATGTTGAAACATATAAACGGCGTCTCGCGTTTCAAGAGGTGTTTACGCTTTTGCAACAAGCAAAGGAGCGGCAAAAAGCACTTCATATGATAAAAGTTCCGAACGTACTGCATATTACGGAAAACGACCGGCTTACGTTTGAGCACACGCTTCCGTTTACATTGTCAATTTCACAAATACACGCACTTGAAGATCTTTCGCGCGATCTTGTGCAACCATATCCCAGCAACCGGTTGATTCAGGGAGAGGTGGGGTCGGGGAAAACGGTTGTTGCGGCGTTCGCGCTCTATTGTGCGGTCAAACAAGGAACAGATGCTATCTTTATCGCGCCAACGCATATTGTCGCGCATCAACATCTCCATACTCTGGAACCCATCTTCAAAAAACTTGGCGTTTCTACACAACTCATTACTGCAGATCATCCGCTCAAAGAAAAACGCGCTAAAACTGGGGGGATTGTGTACATCGGTACACACGCGTTATTTCAACACGCAAAAACACTAAAGCCCGCGGTTGTTGTCATTGATGAAGAACACCGATTTGGCGTGGAACAACGCGACACATTTTGGAGTGCAATAAAAAAACCACATTTGATTACGATGACCGCAACGCCAATCCCGCGGACCGTCGCATATACCGTGTTTGCCGACCGTGAGGTAAGTTACATCGAAGAAATTCCAGAAAAACGCAAACACACAACAACAAAAGTGATCGCTCCCGCAAACCGCGCACAAACATACGAGCGGATCAAAAAGAAGATACTCAACGATCATATTCAAGTATTTATCGTGTGCCCCTTCATTCAGGAATCGGAAAAAGAAACACTTTCATCAATTAAAGCGGCAGAGAAAGAATACGAAACGATTCGTAAAATTTTTGCTGATTTCAACATTGCTCTGCTTCATGGAAAAACACCGAAAGAAAAACGCGACACCATTTTTACAAACATGCGTGACGGTAAAATCGATATTCTTGTTTCCACACCAATCATTGAAGTCGGTGTCGATATTCCCAATGCATCAATCATGATTATCGAAGGCGCTGAACGGTTCGGCCTGGCTCAACTCCACCAGCTTCGCGGACGCGTAGGTAGAGCGGGGCAAGAGGCATTTTGTCTTTTATTTACCAGTGAAGGGATTGGCGAAACAAAGCGATTGCGGATTTTGGAAACACATGACAATGGGAACGAACTCGCGGAACTCGATCTCAAACTGCGGGGAAGCGGAGAGCTGCTTGGAACACAACAACATGGGTGGAACACGCTTAAGTTTGCCAGTTGGTTTGACACGGAACTCATTCAGGAGTGTAAAAAGGCGATTGATCAAGAAATTTCTTGATATAATCACCCCATGGTAGAAAATGGAACGTTTTACATCCGCGAACATCATTTAAAATTCCGTATCACTGCGAAGTGTTTGAGCAACAAAACTCCTGAAGAATTGGCTGAAGATTGGATCCGTGGGATTGATAGAAATCCCAAATATCAAACGCTTCAACATCCTGATGTTCGCGAGGCAATGAGAGATGGATATGCTCAACATATTCGTAACTTTCGTGCAGGCAAAAAACAAAAAATTGTAGAGGGAGTTGAGTTGTCCTTGGACCCGATTTGCGCAATGTGTATCAATGAGTGGTGTGGAGACTCTACAGTGTATAGAAAAAAATAAGAAATTACTTCTTTTTCTCCGTTACCATCTCACCTAACATCTTGATCGGCCATATCATAAAAAGTTGAATGCACGCGATGATCAACGGCGCCCACCGCAAAGCCGTATTCTGGGAAAATGCCACAAGAAGTCCAATCACGATGAGTATTCCGCCCAACCGCCCAATGTTAAAAAAAAGTTCATTGTCGCACACATACGCGTACTGGTCAGCGGGACCATCCGCTTCCTGCTCCATCACTTCCATGACAACCGAGTAACTTGATGGCCACTGGAGTACATACACAATCGTAAACGCAAGCGTGTACACGAATGCGCCAAACCAAGTAAACCAGCTTGCGAGAAATCCTGATGCAAGGACAAAAATCACAGCTCCCACCGCAACAAACATCCACGAATGACGAAGGCTCGTTTTCCGCCCAATGACATAGAGCATAAACGCAGAAAGCCCCGCTGTTACCGCCTGCAATGTCCCCAAGACACCTTCACCGCCAATGAGGGTCAGGATTAACACACTTCCCATTGCGAGTGCTATCCCTACTTGGAGGTTATATAGGATATGAAATAAACGCACGATCCACCATCGTCTCGTAACGTGTTTCACTACCAATCCATACACTGTTTCGTTACGCATCGTCGAACTCTGAAGCACTCCTCCAGCAAGAATCGTGCATATCAACCCCACCACCATCACGACTTTATATGAAAGTTCATGCGCGTACCATTCAGTATGGTCTCCAAATGCGATAAACCACCCGGCAAGTACTGGGACTACGATGTTAATCATTAAATCTACACTTGATTCGATACTGTTGTAGTACACTTTATTGGTTCCGCGCGTTAGTTTTAAACTCAAGTAGTTTTTGTTTGCCCAGTACAGTCCTCCGCCAACACCATATAGTAATCCAAACATTCCAATATCTTGCACTGTTTTCGTGGCAAGAAATACAACGCTCAGTGCGGTGATCCCTTGGAGCACTGCTCCAATAAAGTACAGCCGTAGCACATGAATTTTGCGCAGAAGGAAACCGTTGAGATAAAACCCGATCGGCAAACCGGTAATATATCCCAAATTGTAGATAATGACCCACCATATGCCCCCCGAAGTTCTCCACAAGTACGCATCCATAAATGTTGCAATGAGCGGATACGACATGAGATACAAAAAATACGACAATAGAAGGTGCCGCGTGTCTTTGTGCAACGCACGGTAGTGTGAAAGCTCTATACTAATCCGTCTTTTTATCGAGTGGAACATGGAGTAAGTATACCGCTCGCTCTATAAGAAGTGAAATTACTCTGTACATCAATGCCTTCTGATATAATTCAGATACTGTCAATAAACATGGAGGAAGTATGGCAACCCCAAATAAAGACGCTTTGCAGTATCCCGTACCACCTGGCGAGCGAGAAAGTTGTCCGAAAAGAGAAGAGTACTTTGTTCTTCTTTCTCCTTGGGCTGGATTTGGCGCGGGGACCATTGTTGCGCGGAGAAAGCATACGGGTACTTTATATGGAGTTGTTGACGGTCATTACCCCCTACTTCTTTTTCCCTACCAGGTATCCTTTTGTTTCTAGAAACTCTACAACCGCTTCATATGTTATTGCTGAAGAAGGCAGCTCCCCATATTTTCTCCCCTCAGAAGCATTCTCAAAAATAATGACGTGATTGTATGTGTTTATGCCATCGGCAAAGGGTTTGATTGCATCATCAAGAAGAACGTTCTTAACTGTAAAGCTCTGTCCATCAGCTATCCTGATAAGTGATTGTCCCACTAGTCTATGAGGATTTTCTTTTTCATGAGCTTGTTGTAGCTTCGCTTGCTCTAACCGATACGCTAACCATTTCTGATAAAATTCTTGATATGAAGACTCTTTTCCTCTTTGTGTCTCAATCCAATACGCTTTTTGACCTTTAAAAATTTCAGCTTCCGCGCTTCCTATAGCGATAACGGCTCCCGGACCTCCACTAAGAACACATATTAAATCGAGTTCTCGTACTAATGCTTTGAACGCTACCTCTTCTACATCTTCAACAATCCATACTCCTTGGGCTTCCTGTAATGGCATAGGATGTTCCTTTCTCTATTTTATATTGATCTAAAGCGCATTATATCACTTATAGTACAAAGACAGATTCCATAATATGTGAATTGCAAATTTTCAAACTTCCAGGTAGAATACCCCTCATGGGACCACTACCAAAGCGTCGTCACTCCACCGGAAGAGGCGGAAGACGATATAAAAACATCAAGCAGGAAGTTGAGCATCTTCTAACATGCCAGAACTGTGGCGCGAAGAAGTTGAGCCACCGCGTATGTCCAGCGTGTGGAACATACTCCGCATCAGAAGCCAAGAAAACTGAAACAAAAAGCAAGAAACAGGCCAAGTAGCCACACACCGTGAAAACTTCCGCAGATCCCAGACATCAAAAACGCATCACGAGAATGCGGGCAGCGTTCGCATATAGCTTTTCTCCCGAAACACAAGACGAAACAAAAGAAAAAGATTCAAACCTAAGTGCTATCGCAAAAAAACTCCCAAAATATGACGCGCTTATCGCCGAAGCCGCTCCCGAATGGCCAATCAGCCAAATCAATAAAGTTGATCTCGCCATTCTGCGCGTTTCTATCCATGAGCTTCTTCAAAACAAGACTCCCGAAAAAGTGGTGATTGATGAGGCGGTTGAGATTGCAAAACAGTATGGCGCGGAAAAAAGCCCCGCGTTTGTGAACGGAGTGTTAGCTACGATCCTCGCACACCGCACTGCAACAAAAAAGTCCTCCTGACAGAGGACTCTCTCTAGACACGAAAAGTCTGCTTGACACATCCTTTGAAAAGCAATACAAAGAATAGGTATGGACAGGCAAGACATTTTAAAAACCATTCAAACCGTGTGCAGTGAAACGGTCGGCATTGATCCCAAGGAGATTACGCCGCACGCCGATCTGCGTGACGACCTTGGGTTGTCACTCCCCGATATTGCCAATATTTTGACCAACCTCCAGGCACCATTTCACCTGGTGATCCCAAAAGAACAGGTAAAGTCGCTATTGGTAGACATGGTCACGGTTGAGGACATCATCACGTTTGTTGAAGACGAACTGGTCATGTCGTAGTCGGCCATGTCATAATAGACGCATGGATATACTTCCGCCCCTTCACGATAGTGCGCTAGAAAAAACAGCATTTACGCATCGTTCAGCACTCAATGAATTTCCTGATTTCACCGAGTCCAACGAGCGATTGGAGTTCTTAGGCGATGCTGTACTCGAGCTTTCCGCCTCCAAGTACCTCTATGAGAACTTCCCGCAGGACCCCGAGGGAACGCTCACAAACTACCGCTCTTCGTTGGTTAAAACAACCACTCTGGCAAAACTGGCGGCATCGTTGGGCATGGGTCAGCGTCTCATCTTGAGCAAGGGCGAAGTTCAGGGGGGCGGGCGCACGAATACCGCATTGTTGGCAAACACCTTTGAGGCGTACATTGGCGCGTTATACCTCGACCAAGGGTTTGAAACGGTTGATGTATTCCTCCGCGCCCACTTATACCCATTACTTGAGGGAATCCGGAGTAAAAATCTGCATAAAGACGCGAAAAGCAAGCTTCAGGAGTACTTGCAGTCCCAGCACGAAGAACCGCCGGTGTACATCGTAACAAAAGAGGACGGGCCGGCACACCAGCGTCTTTTTGAGGTGAGTTTACAGGTGAAAGGAAAAGAAATCGCGACGGCAGAAGGCAAAACAAAACAGGACGCGCAGCAGACCGCCGCCACAAAAGCTCTTGAGATACTCGGAAAAACATGATACACTTCGGCTTCTATCGTTAAAGGATTTTATGGTCAAAATTAAATTGATGAGAACAGGGCGCACACACCAAACGTTGTACCGTATTGTAGTTGTGGAAGAGCGATCCAAACTCACGGGTAAATACGTTGATTTGATTGGAAACTACAATCCTTCCGCAAAACCAAAACAGCTACTCCTTGATAAGGCGAAGTATGACGCCTGGCTGAAAAAAGGCGCGCAACCAACCGAAACCGTTGCTTCGCTTGCAAAACGACAGTTTGCAGAAAAAATCCCGGCAAAGACGAAATAATCATCATGAAAAATCTGCTTGAGTTTATCCTTATCCACCTTGTGAACTTTCCCGATGATGTTGGTGTTGAGGAAACGGTTGGCGAGCGCGAAGACGTGTATACCATTTCTGTGAACGCGGCGGATATTGGCCGCATTATCGGCAAAGCTGGCAACACAATCCAAGCAATCCGGTCTATTGCAAAAGTTCGCGCAATGAAAGAGCATCGGCTCATCCGTATTTTGGTGAAAGAGCCAGAAGTTTCCGGACAATCGTCTACAACAGACGAAACTGTTTAACTTAGAGTGAGAATGGATTTTCTTTTCCTTGCGTTCCATCTGTGGGCTGTGGGGGAATTGTTGTCGCCTCGTAGACTGTGTATTTTGCCAGATCATTTTCGCTGTATTTCTGCTCATCAGTCGTGAGCGAGGGAAGCGGTTTTAGTGCTTCTACACGGGCTGTAAGCGGGGCATACATGACCGAAAGTTTGATCCGCGCTTCATACAGTTTGCCTGACTCGCTTGCTGCTGGAGTTTTATCCTTTTGCGCAAGCGTTTTTGGTACAAGTGTGAACGTCCTGATATCAATAACGGGCGCGACTGTCCCCAAACCTTCCAAAAATCCATTGAGTTTCTCTGCCGTTCCAAGCGTACGCATCTCCAACTCAACACTTTGTAATACGTCGTTTGTTTGCGATGTACTTTTACCCGTTGTTTGTTGATCCGCTGTAGCCGTTGGTTCTGCCTCTCGGCTGGAAATGGGGCCGGGGTTAATATCTAGACCGGAAAATACTACACCTTTATCGCTTGAGAGTTGCTCCAAAGCGGACAATAAAGTCAAAAATGGTTTCGATGTGGGCAAAATACGCGCAACGCGGACGTCTTGCTGTTTAAATCCTTCCTCTTGAAACGCGCGTAAAAAGTTTGCTTTGTTTTGCAGTTTTGTAAGAATATCGATTTTATCATCCAACACTTGTTTCGCACTCATCATATCCTGTATGCGTGGAATGAGTACCGCAAACGTGAGTGTAAACATGACAACCCAAGAAAGCGCCGACGCAATAAGGTAACGCCGCTCGCGCACGATCTGCATCAGCGATTTACTTGTCAAAAATGAGCCTTGTACGTCCATACTTTCCTTCTATAACGCGTTTAATAAAAGCTCGCGAACGCGAGCGATCCCGATATGACATACCGTCCATTTGGTTTTCTATCTAACGCATCAGCCTTCATTTCATATCCCTGCGCTGTAACATCTGAGGAGTACATTGCTTTTAAAAGGGCAAGCACGTGGAACACGTCTGGCGTTTCTATCTGGAATACCAACGCACCTTTTTGCTCATCCACTTTTGCTTCAATCAGCACGTCTTCTTTGGGCACGAATGAGTAAAAAAACGACGTTGTGCGCTGTTTGAGTTGGCGTTTTTGATCAAACGCGTACAGCAACTTAATTTTCCGCACAAAAATAACGTACTCTTTTTCAAACGCAGCCATCGAGCGCACATCGTTTGTGATTGCGGTCGTTCTTGCCTCAACGTTCTTTTGTTTTGACGTGAAGTAAAAAGAAATACCAATCACGGTAAACAGAATAAAAAGGAACAAGCCAAATCCATACGAAGTGTACTTCGCAATAGTTTGATCTTTCTGTGTCACCGTACTCATGATGCGGCGCTGTGAACGCAAAAAGTTTACATCCATGTTCGTAGCGGGGTTTGTGGCAGGTTTTATAATAGGCGTTGCGGTGGGATTCGTATCTTGCGGTGATGCAGTAGGCAACGGGATCTGCTGTAGAGTTTTGGTTGGGGCAGGAGTTTCTGGCATTACGACATCCCTCCCGCTGCCAAACTTACCGCAATGCTGTACGACGGAATATCAAGTTCTGCAATTTTCATACCTTGCGCAAGCGGAACATACGCAAACGGATTTAGCAACGTTACTTCGGCCGGAATTGCTTGGGCAACGGTTGGGATAAGATTAGAAAGACTCGCTGATCCACCGGCAAACATAATGCGCTTAATCACTGCCCCCTGGTGTGAACCAGCAAAGTACTGCATCGCTTTCTGTATTTCAACTAATGATGCTTGAAATACAGGGGCAAGCGCCTGCGCGACTTTTCCTTCGAGCTGCGCGGGATCAAGTCCATAGGTTCGTTTGTATGACTCGGACTGCGCTGCGTCCAAACCAAGTGTCCGCTCCACCGCCCGGCTTAACACCGTGCCAGCGTTGGGTGAACTATATACAAAAGCAAGTTCTTTGTTGTGCACCGTTAACATATCCATGGAAGATGCTCCAAAGAGCACAACAAGCGTTGTTGTGTTAACGGTATCCATCGACATAAGTCTGTAGAGCGCGAGCATCTGCGTTTCCATTGATGTCACTTCAAGTTGGGCATCCGCGTACATACTTGAAAATGCTGCAACCGTTTTTTTTGATGTTCCAAGCAACAACACGCGCATGAGTTCCGACACATGTTGTTTTGGCGGACGGTACAATACCTGGTACTCTAACTGCAAATCCTCGGCTGGAATTGGAATATACTGCTCGGCTTGCCATCCAATTGCCGATGCAAGTTCCGCATCAGAAAGAGAGGGAATACTGATAATTTTTGTTGAAACAAGTGACTCTGGCAGTCCAATTCTGATATTTTGTGATGGAAATTTATACTCTTTAAACACCTGCTTCAGTGTTGAAATAAGCGCATCGCGATCCTTTTGCTGGGCAGGGATGACGGTTCCAACGGGGTTCGGCATACTTACCGCTTTCACCACCTGAAGGCTCGAACCAATATGCTGAACTTCCGCACACTTGATGGCGTATGTTCCAAGATCAACTCCGATTGCACTTTTCATGGGCAGTTCCTTTTTTTACTCCACACTTTTTTCCTCGTCCTACTTCACAATCGTTCCCCCTGAGTACAACACAAAATCTAAAACAGAGGGATTTGCTGGAATGGTCCGTGAAAGTTGAATTACCTTTGTTTCATTTCCCACCGTATTTCTTGCAGTTGATTGAATAGAGTAGTACTGCGTTGGAAGTGTCCATCCTCCGCCTTGTACGGCAATTGCGGCATCGTTATACAGTGGATGAATGTTTACAATTTTATCGTTTGTTTGCAATGCCAGTGAAACGGTATATCCATTCGTTGCGTCACCACTGACGCCGGTTGTAGAAAAGCCGTCGGTGTACGAACACGCCGCATACCGCAGATTTCTTGCTGTTGTTGTCCCGCCATTGACGTTATACACACGGATTGCGAGAGAAGGAGCATTTTTCGATTTATCCGAATCGGTACACCCCAATCCTTTTCCCCAAAGAATAGTAATTGAGTTTCCATTGACCGCGCCCGTCACATCAATCTGCGCGACACCTCCTTCATCTACGCGTGTTTCCAGTGTGTCCTTTTTTTCGATGCTGTACGAAACATCAGACCCTTCAAGTGATAGTGTGTTGGAGTACGTCGTTTGACCACCGGGAAAAAGTGTTGAAAAATCCTGCGATAATGCGTCTTCAATACCACTTTCCGCAGCCTGGAACGTTCGGCCCCCTTCTTGTTCTTGGCGGGAAAGCGACACATCCATAACCGTCCGGGAAGTAAGCGAAGCGCCAAGCGTAAGTCCCACCGTCATGATGAGAAGAACGATAAGCGCAACTTGTCCGCGTTGATGTTCAAACTTGTGTTCGCGTGTTTTTTGCATCACAAAACCTCGAGATATATAGCCGCAGATTCATTGTATCGGGAATTCAAACGCTTTGCAAAACACGCTTCCAATTTTTACCGCTAGTAGCTCCTCAACCCTGCGCTTCCTGTAAAAACCTGTGTCACAACATCGCGCGCTTTGTCCACTGCGGGATCACCTTTGCGTAGGGTAAATGTTATTGAAACAAGTGAGACCTGCCCCGCGTCATCGTTTGTACACGTAAATGTTGGACCGCTGGTCACGGTAAGATCCTGGCTTGTGAGGTATACACCGCTATTTGACGCAATTTTACTGTTCTCAACAAAAAACTGCGTTGTTTTGGTGTCACGGTTGCGTACAACGAGTGATGAAGCGGTACACGAATCAACGCCCGCGCCACTGCGGATCATTGTCAACATTTGTGAAAGCGCGTAGTCGCCCTGTTGTTTAACAATAATGCCAGAAGACGTTTTATCTTGTCCAACAAACAACGTAAAAAACAGGCCCGTAGCAGTGAGAAGGAGAAAACCAAAAATCGTAATCACTACAAGAAGTTCGATTAACGTAAATCCAGAACGCGTAAAAGAAGTAACCCGCATATTTTCAGCATCTCATTCCTGATCGGTGAGTACAAGCGTTGCTTGCACTTGGAATGTTTTCTCACCATCTTCCCAAGATGTTGTGGAAATTGCTGTTGCAGTTTGTGGAGCAGATGCGGAAAGCGTGATCTGTACAGAGCGTGTAAATATTGTGCCCGTGATAACCGTCGCACATGACGATGAGCTTAAATTTTCAAACGCCGCGGTTGTTGCAGGAAGAGTATCTAAACAATACGTGGGCGCAACGGGATTATCCGCCTGTAAATCAGCAAAAAATGTTTCCCATCCTACTGTGTCCCGCATTTTGCGTAGCCACTCAAGCGACTCTTGTGTATATGCCGTAGCTTGATGCTGAGCTGTGCTGTATCGCTGATTGCGAACTACCATGACTGAACTTGCAACAATCGCCACCAACGCAATCGAGATCACCGCAATTGCGATAATAACCTCGATTAAGGTCGAGCCCCGCTTAGAATGATGTAATGCCTGTTTCATAGACAACTCCACTGGCGGAAACTGAAATTGTGTACCGGTATCCTCCAGATACGACATTGTTTTGTACCGCTACGTTTGTTCCTGCTGCAGCCGCACCCACAACCCCACTCGACAGTACAGGGAACAAAAAATTAAATGATTGCTGAATGACCACGCCCATTGCCAATGTGATTGTTGAAACCGTTCCTGCATCCGCGCCATCACACACAACACGCAAGTCATATGTGGAAGCGTTAGCGGTGCCAATCACTCTGTATCCATCCAATTGGGTGCATCCCGCGGTTGGTTTGTCCCCAACACGTGCCCGTGTTTGCGCAGTCCGCAGGGTTGATGCCAAAATTTTTCCATCCTGAATCACGATTTGGCGCGTGTTGTACTTGTTGTATCCTGCAATACTCCCACCAACAAGCAGGCTCATCACGGAGATTGCGATGAGCATCTCGATCAAAGTAAAACCGTTTGCGTTAGATAGTGCGCTCGATATTTTTTCAGATACGCGATGAAAGAAAGATAAAAGGGCAGGGGTCATACATTATGGGTTATTTAAGCAGTACGATGCTGGTGTTCCAGTTCCTTCCAGTGTGGCACAAATCTGGTACGTTTTCCCGCTGTCAGACGTTGTGTACACATAGGTATACGGCGCCTGATTTTTTGGATCGGTCAAGGTGGGAGAACTCAAGTAGCCATTTGTGTTGAGTGTTGTGACGACCGCATCCCATGGGCTTGCCGAAGACGTGTAGTATGTCCCGCCAGATACTGCGCTGTCCGACCGGTAGAGTTCTAACGCCGAGCGCATCTGTTCGAGATCACCTTTGCGCTTGCCATCACGCGCGCGCCGGTTGGCCGAAGCGTAGCTCACCATGCCAACCGCTGCCAACACCGCCAAAATGGTTGCGGCAACGAGCAACTCAATCATGGTGAATCCAAGACGCGACATAAACGATGAATGTTTTTTTTGCATACTCTTACTGTTGATTCTTCACACAAAAATACGGGTACGCGCCATTTCCATCTGCCACGCCAAGCCCGCTACACGTTGCGTCTGCCGCAGTACCGCTGTTTCCTGTACCCGACTCCAACTTCGAACAAAAACAAAATGTTGCAGCATCACATGACGTTGTGTACACCTGGCCGCTTGACGTTGAGTTCTGTGGGTCTGTTGGCCACCCACCTGGTGCGTATGTGGTGATCGATGAAGATGAACAATTGGGTGGGTATGCTGAGTTATTTACTGGATCCGCATAGTACTGCTCATATGCCGCTTGTATCGCGCGCATATCACCGCGCCGCCGGGCATCGCGGGCTTTTTTCTGCGCGGTACTATAACTCACCGCGCTCAAGCCAACCAAGATTGCAATAATAGAAATAACAACAAGCAGTTCAAGAAGAGAAAATCCTTTTTTTGACGCGTCCGTGAGTCTGCGTACCATGGAGAGTCTTTTCATGTTTTAAGTATGACTTGATCAACAATGGGTGTCAATAAAAATATGTGTACAGGCGCGTTACTGCACAATAACCGTTATTTGTGTTCCACGGGATGTGGGTGATGATATGCCGCGGTCGTCAGTTGCATTCAAGACAGCGCGGAATGTACACGAGCTCCCGGCACACGTATATTCATGTGTGAACGTTCCCTGGAGTTCTGCTGACGTCTCTTGTTTTCCATCACCAAAATCAATCTGGACTTCTCCAGGCTTGCCTGTAGAAAGACCGATCGCATAGGAAAAAGTTACAACGCGGGCGGACTGCGGGACAACAACCGTTTGCGTGGCTGGATCGGAGGGGGGATCGGTACGGAATGCGAGAACGGTCGGCCGGTCAGAACACTGGGCAAAACAGGAAGTTGGGCAGTCAATGGCACGCGTTCCGGGGCTGCTGCCGGAAGGTACTCCGGTAATGCTATCGCAACATGTGTAGCCCCAACCAGAACACGAGGTGGCGGGGGATTGTGAAGTGAGTGCTGTCGAGGAAGAACTCGTTGTTTGGCGTGTGTACTCAACGGCAAATGTGTGTTTGCGTCCAAAAATATCGATCTGAAAATTTCCTTTATATGAAGTTTCTGTGGATAAAAACACACCAGAACTTCCCGGAACTTTGGTTGCAAACTGGGGAAGCGTGCGGGACCGAATCAGGAGGGGGTCGCGGTCGTGGAATGAACAAATTGCTTCTACGTTGTACGTTGTGCTATCAATAAACCGTAGTTGTATTCCCGCGAGTGAACTCGAACCAGTAACGTCAGTAAACTTTTGCAAACACTGCTCTCTATATGTGTTGCTTTCTTTCACGAGAAGCTTGATAAACGAAAGATCCTGCTCAACAGCAAACACCGTGTACACAAGTATGGCCTCACGGAACAAAAGAAAAAGCGCGATACTTCCGAGTACTGCACCGATAATATATTTGAAGAAAAGGACAAGTGTTCTCATTGTGTTACGTCAGTAAAGACACATACCATTGTACAATGTGGTCGCTGAATAACAACGCGAGTACACCGCCTAAAACAAGAAACGGACCGAATGGAATGGTTTGACCGAATTTTTTCTTTCCCCCAGCAATGAGGAGAAGACCGGTGACTGCGCCAAGAATATCCGCCAAAAACACCGCAACAAGAATGGCTGGCCACCCCACAATCAATCCAAGCGGAAGCACAAACTTCACATCACCAAGCCCCAGACCACGTTTTTTCGTGATCCACCATAAAAAGAGAAAAAACACCGTCATTGCCATAGCCGCGAGAAGTGAAAACAGCAAATCAATCGGACGCATGATGCTCATACCCGTAAGTGCCAATCGGTATGCAATTCCTAGCGCAGTCAAGCCATATACTGCGCCGTTTGGAATAATGCCGTAGAGAAAATCGGCAAAAAACACCACAAGAAAACCGATACCGACGAGGAGCCAGAAAGCGGGCTGAAGAATGGTGAACGGTTGAGTAGAGAGTTTGAACACCGCCGCGCCGATGACATACCACCACACGAATAACGCCCCCGTCATTCCTTCAATAACAGGATAACTCCATGAAATTTGCTTCCCACAGTTCCGGCACCGTCCTCGTAACAGGAAAAATGAAATGAGCGGAATGTTGTCATACCACCGGATTGTTTTGCGGCACTTGGGGCATTTTGACCGGCCATAAATAAACGAGTCTCCATGAACCGACCGATCAATGATCACGCCAAGAAAACTTCCAATGATGAGTCCGAATAAAAAAAGAAAGAGAGAGAACGAAAGCATACCGCTAGTTTACCTGAAGATGACGCATATGACCAGTGTCGAGAAGAAAATTACGGGAGACAGATGAGCTCGTTCTTTAATGCGCTCTGGGTGTAGGTTGCTGTACCAATTGTCCCTGTTCCCGGACATGCGGCAACTGCCACAGTGCTCGCCGCGCCGCCCCATCCTGTCACAATATTTGCATCCTTACACGCATTCACTGCTTCGGATTGAAACGCTTTTGCCGAAGGTTTGAAACATCCAAACATCGTTGCATCGGTGCCAATACCCTTGTACACATACACTGCATACGTTGTTTGTGCCTTCACTCTGTTTGTAAACGCTGCCTTAACTTCGGATGTCCCCGTCAAAGCATCCATCCACGCTCCGCCAGTCGAGTCGAGTTTACACATCCCTATGCCTGGAGCAGTTCCATTTGCTGTACACACTGACGTAAAACTCGCGTCCGTTGGAAACTCCGTCGCCGGATCTGCTGTTGTGGTTGTAAACGTGCCACACGTTGCACCAGTTCCACACGCATACGTTGAATCATTCCACGGATATTTTTCTTGTGTCGCAAAAAAGCGATCCACCGCGTTAATTAGTTGCGCGGCGTCGGAACGTGTCCGCGTGTCACGGCCTTTGTTAATTTGTTCAATGGGGTTAATTGAGGAGAGGACCGCAACCGCAAGGACACCGATGACGGCAATTACAACAAGCAACTCGATCATCGTGAAACCGGCCTGGGCAAACAGTCTTTTCAACATATAGTTTACTGTACACACCTTAGAACTGGCTTGTCAAGTTATAAATCGGCATCACGATTGCGATCATTAAAAAACCAACACCAATTCCAAGAAACACCATAATGAGTGGTTCAAGCGCGGTGGATAAATTTTTGACTGCCTGCTCACTTTCAGTTTCAAAATAACTGGACACTTTTAACAACACTTCATCCAGTTTTCCCGTTTCCTCACCAACCGATGCCATTTGACTCACAAGCGGAGGAAACAACTCGCGCCGTGATAGTGCTTCTGCGAACGACACACCTTTTTCCACATCGCCCGCAACATCTTTAAGCGCTAGCCGGTACATTGCATTGTCCAACGACTCTCCAACAATCTGTAACGTTGAAAGGAGAGAAACACCAGCGCCAAGCAATAATGAGACTGTACGCGTAAAATCGGCCATCATCACTTTCACTTTGAGTGTTCCAAATACCGGAACTTTGAGAATCCACCCATCAATCATCTGCTCACCGTATGGCGTTTTTTTCCACCGCTTTAATCCATATATTGTTCCGCCAATCGTCAATACCATGCCGTACCAATACTTTGTAAAAAAGTTCGACATCGAGATCAGCGCTTTTGTCACACCGGGAAGTTCTGCTCCAAAATCTTGATACATCGCGGTTAACTTTGGAATTACAAACACCATCATGACGATCGTAACCGCCACCATCGCCGTTATGACAATCACGGGGTACACAAGGGCACCCTTGGTTTTTGACGCGAACTCGCTCTGTTTTTCCAAGCTATCGGCAAGCCGTTTCAAAATTTGATCCAACACACCGGCCGCCTCACCAGACCGGACAAGCGCAATATATACTTTAGAAAAAAGGTTCGACTGTTTTTTAAGCGCATCAGCAAACGAAGAGCCTCCTTCAACGTCACGTCGCAACGCAGAAATCACTTTTTGCATCACAAGACGGCTTTGCTGTTCCAGAATCGCAAACGCTTCTGTTAACGTGAGTCCCGCCGTCACCATGGTGGACAGTTGGCGGGTAAATCCCACAATATCTTTTGGCGTAACATGATCGAGCGCGGTTTGCAGGCTTTTAAACAACGCGCCCGAGGCTTCTTCAACGCTGATAATGAAAAATCCTTTTTCTTTGAGGAGCGCGGCGGCCTGCGCGCCATTTTGCGCCTCAACTTTTCCTTTTGCGGTTTCCCCTGATTGAAGTTTCACTTTATACGTGAATATTGGCATAAGAAAGTATCCCGCTGGTTTACCCGATTTACTGGCCCACAGTCTTTCCTGTTCCCATAAACTTTGCGAGGTCGTCCTGCTTCATCGCGTACTCCTGCGCTTTTTCAAGTGTAATTTGGCCGGACTGCACAAGTTGTGCGAGGCTTGATTCAAGACTCATCATGCCAAACTCCAAGGAGGTTTGAATGACGTTATCAAGCTGGAATGCTTTGCCTTCGCGGATCAAGTTACGCACCGCCGATGTCGCGACCAGTATTTCTGTTGCGACAGACCGTCCTCCCTGCAAGTTAGGAAGAAGGCGCTGAGACACCACGGCTTGCAACGACATAGCAAGCTGGCTGCGGACCTGCGCCTGCTGTGTTGCCGGGAACACGTCAATAATACGGTCAATGGTTTGTGCTGCAGAGTTTGTGTGGAGCGTGGTAAACACTAAGTGGCCGGTTTCCGCCACCGTAAGCGTTGCCGCGATTGTTTCGTAGTCGCGCATCTCACCCACAAGCACGACGTCGGGATCTTCGCGGAGCGCGGACTTGAGCGCAACTTCCCAACTGTGCGTATCCGCGTGGAGTTCGCGCTGAGATACCATGGACTTCGCGGGAGGATACACAAACTCGATTGGATCTTCAATGGTTAAAATGTTTTCTGAGCGTGTTTGATTAATTTCATCAATCATCGCGGCCAATGTTGAGGATTTTCCGTGACCCGTGGGACCCACGATGAGCACGAGCCCTTGCCGGAGCTTTGTGAGTTCGTGGCAAATGGCCGGTAAGTGTAACTCTTCAATCGTTTTGATTTTTGATGGAATAAGCCGGAGCGCGGCGGCCAATACGCCTCTTTGGTGGTACACGTTGATGCGGAAGCGACCTTCTTTGCCGTATTGGTACGACAAGTCCACTTCCATGTTTACTTTGAGTTGCTCTTTTTGCTCGGGAGCGAGAAGGGGATCAATAAGATTCTGCATTTCCTCATTCGACAACGCGGGAAGCTGCGGAATCGCCATCAGCACTCCGTGCATGCGCAGCGTGGGCGGCATACTCGCAATCAAGTGCAAGTCCGATGCGCCTTGCTGAACAACATAGCCAAGAAGTGTTTGTATATCCATAATTTTCCTTTACAACGCAGACTTCCGTTACATTCTAGACTTGCGCCACACGCAAAACCTCCTCTACCGTCGTAATACCCTCGAGTGCTTTTAAGTATCCGTCCTGTTTCATTAAAATCATGCCGTCTTGGATCGCTTGTTGTTCAATGTCGCTTGCTGGCTTTCGTTCCAAAATCAGCTTACCAATTTTTTCGTTTACGATAAGCACTTCAAAAATACCAACGCGCCCCTGATATCCGCTGTTTCCACATGCCTCGCACCCCTTGCCCTTAAATAACGTAATCACCTCTTTCTTTTTCTGTGTTTTCCATCCCGTAAACAGCGAACCCAAAACGGTTTCAATATCTTTCACCACTACGGGGTCGGGCGTGTACTCCTCTTTGCAGTTCTCACATACTTTGCGAAGCACACGCTGAGCCATAACCAACGTCATGGATGACGCAAGCAAAAAGGGCTCCGCTTCCATGTCGAGGAGACGCGGGAGTGCACCAGCGGCTGAGTTCGTGTGCAGGGTAGAGAACACCAAGTGTCCCGTGAGTGACGCCTGAATCGCCAACTCCGCCGTCTCTTTATCCCGGATTTCACCCACCATGATAATGTTCGGGTCCTGGCGCAAAAACGACCGCAAGCCCGACGCAAACGTAAGACCGGCCTGTGGGTTGATCTGCACCTGATTAATTCCCGGCATCTGGTACTCGACCGGATCTTCCAGCGTCATAATGTTGACTTTTGGCGTGTTGATGTTGTGTAACAGCGAGTACAAGGTTGTTGTTTTTCCAGAACCCGTTGGACCGGTAATCAACACAATGCCATGCGGGACAATCGAGGCTGCCTCCAAACCTTTTAACCCTGAGCCACGCAAACCCAATTCTTGCAATGTGGGCACGCCGCCGGTTTTTTTGAGAAGACGCATCACGATTTTTTCACCGTGCACCGTGGGTAAAGTGGAAATACGCAGATCAACTTCTTCTTTTTCAACACGGAACGTAAACCGGCCATCCTGCGGAATGCGCTTTTCATCGATCTTTAGTCCCGAAAGAATTTTAATGCGCGAAACCACCGCATCTTGTACAGTTTTTGGCAGAATGAGCTTTTCGTGCAAAATACCGTCAATGCGGTACCGCACGCGCGTTTTATCTTCTTGCGGCTCGATATGCACGTCGGACGCACGCGCCTTAATGGCAAACGTTAAAATCGTCTCCACAATTTTGGCGATTGGCGCTTCGCGGATCACTTCACCCAAGTTTTTGGCGTCAAATGTCTTGACTTTAACCGCGTTGTCCGTTTCTGTTTCCCGCATCGCCGCGGTGACTTCCTGCGATAACGTTTGCGCGTACCGCTCCGCGATGGACCGCTCAATATCGGAGGGCGTTGAGTAGTACGCAAGTACACGCAAGCCGGTTTTTTTCTCAAGAAAATCGATTGCGCTCAGGTCGAGTGGATTCGCAAACGCAACCGAAAGCGTGTTGCTTTGCGTGTTGATCGCAAACGGAATCATGTGGTATCGACGCGCAAGTTGTTCCTGCACGTACTCCAACGCTTCTGGAAACACCCCCACCTCTGCAAGTGCGACATACGGCACGTTGTAAAACGCCGCCTTTGCTTTCGTTAATATTTCTTCGGATACTAATTTTTTTTCTTCCAAAATTGTTTCAACCGGACGACCCGTATTGATGTGATCGAGTGAAACAGCATCGTATTGATCTTGAGAAATGTCTTTGGCCTGCAAAAGAACATCGAGAACAGACTGTGGGGCAGTTGAGGACTGTGTAAAAATTGAAGGTTGTTTGGAACTCGAAGGTCGCGCGGAGACCGAAGGCTCTACAGAACTCGGGGACTGCACCGAAGATTGTCCAGAAGTTTTAAGTAAAACAGGGATCGAAGACGACGTGTTTTGTGACAATTCTACGGGGACCGCTGGTTCTACAGGCGATGCGGATTCTACGGACAACGTGGGTTCCGCGGACGGCACAACAACCGGAGGTGTTTGTGCACCTATTGGTGGGTTTTGTGGGATAGACGAAACCGTCTGTTGCTGTCGGGCAGGCTCCATACTAAGATTCATAGTAGCACAAAACCGCGAATGCTTGCCCCGTAATTCTCGATATGCAGAACACTATATGAACGACCAACCGCTTCTTCTCATTCTGCCAACACTGCCCGACACCACTCTTGATGCTGAAACATCAGCCAAAGTTTTGAGTGAAATTTTTGCGCCATACATTCCTTTCCGCCCACTCGATGCACATCCCGATGTGCTGTGGTATGGAAAAGACGAGCCGCTTGGTATCGCCGGAGTCCGCCAATCGATTGGTGACATGCAGAAAAAACCATTCCAGGAACATGAAAAATATGCCGTGTTTCTCCATGCCGACTCGCTTAAACATGAGGCTCAAAATGCATTGTTGAAAACGTTGGAGGAGCCACCGGCGCATACGCGCATTATTCTTGTCGCGGAACAGGAGTTTAGCTTGCTTCCAACGATCCGGTCACGATGTTTGATTGTGCGACCCAACATACACGATGGAGTGGGGGAAACTAAAACATCGCCGCATACAGAAACTTCTTTGCCAAAAACTATTTCTGAGTCTATTCACCACGCAGAACTGCTAAAGGACCGCGCCGAAGCCGTCATATTTTGCACAACACTTCTGCATAAAGAAAAGGTTGAACTTGAAAAAACCTCGCATTCAAACCGCGTACGGCGTGTTCAAAAACTAGCTGCTGTTCTGCGCGATCTTAAGCGCAATATCAACGTACGGCTGGCAATGGAATCACTATTCTTCACACTTGCAAAACCCGAATATTTCGTTTAGAGTGTATCAATCCCGAGGCCAAAACGCCGATTTCTCGGCATTACACGGACTCGTTTACACACGTATGTCATCAAACTCTGTCACACAAGCTAAAAAAGATTACTCCGCGAGCGATATCCGTGTACTCGAGGGGCTCGAGCCGGTCCGCAAGCGCCCGGGCATGTACATTGGCTCTACTGACACGCACGGCCTTCACCATCTCGTCAAAGAAATTATGGACAACGCGGTGGATGAAGCGATTGCCGGTTTTGCAAAACAAGTGCATGTGTATTTGATGAAAGACGGACACATTACGGTGACCGATGATGGCCGTGGTATTCCTGTTGAAAAACATCCGTCCGGCGTTTCCGCGCTTGAGGTTGTGATGACAAAACTGCACGCTGGCGGCAAGTTTGATGAGAAAGCCTACAAAGCGTCCGGAGGGTTGCACGGCGTTGGCGCGTCAGCGGTAAATGCGTTATCTAAACAGTTGCGTGTCGTTATCAAGCGCGTAGGGAAGTACTACTTTCAGGAATATAGCATAGGTATACCAAAAGCATCCGTAAAGGAAATAAGTGAATCAAAAGTAAAAGAACTATTTCCTTTACAGTCAAAGTACTTCGTAACATATAAAAGTGGTACATTGGTAGACTTCATTCCGGACAATACGATCTTTTCGACAACAAAGTTCGATGCAGAAATAATCGAGGACCTTATCCGCGACCGCGCGTATCTCATGGCCGGGTTGTACTTCCGGTTTATGAACGAAGAGTCCGGTACCGAACGGCATTACTACTTCGAAAGCGGGATTCGATCTTTGGTTGCACATTTAAATAATGCGAAAAAACCCCTTCATTCCGTCATTTATGTTGAAGGAACGTACGAATCGGAAAAATACCCAATCGGTGTTGAAGTAGCGCTTCAGTACAACGACACATATGCCGAGAACATCCACTGTTACGCCAACGTCATTTACACCCCGGACGGCGGTACACACTTGACCGGCTTCCGGATGGCGTTGAATAAGTCGCTCAAAGACTACGCGACAAAAAATGGGTTGATTAAAGAGGAAAAAGATAGTTTCACGTCCGAAGACCTTCGCGAAGGCTTGACCGCGGTTGTGTTTGTAAAAATGTCGACCAATGAAATTCAGTTTGAGTCACAAACCAAGGCAAAGTTGAACAACGCCGAAGCACAGTCCGCGGTGTATCAAATTGTGAAAGATAAATTAGACATGTATCTTGAGGAACATCCGCGTGAAGCACGGACGCTGCTCGAAAAAGTATTGTTGGCGGCACGGGCACGGTTAGCGGCGCGTGCGGCAAAAGACGCGGTTATCCGTAAAGGCGCGTTGGAGGGCTCGACGTTACCGGGTAAGTTGGCAGACTGCCAAGAAAATGATCCTGCAAAATCAGAAATTTTCATTGTGGAAGGAGATTCCGCCGGCGGATGTTGGGGGGGAGAAACGAAAATTGCATTGACTGATAGCAGAAATTTATCTTTTATCGAACTCATAAAAGAGGAACATGACGGAAAAAAGAATTTTTGTTATACCATGCAAAATAATGGACACATTGGAATAACACCAATCATTCATGCCCGATTAACAAAGAAAAAAGCAAAAGTGATTAAAATCATTTTAGACAACAATGAAGAATTGATGTGCACACCCGACCATCCTTTTAGACTTGTTGATGGAACATATGTTGCCGCTGAAAAGCTTACACCAGAACACAATCTAGCCCCTCTTTATAGAAAACTCTCATCTAAAAACAAAAACAAAAGCGGACTCGATGGGTACGAAATGGTTCTGGATCCAAAAGAAAAGCGATGGATGTATACACACGTCTTGTCAGATATATACAATCTCTCAAACGACATATATGGCTGTTCGTCTGGAAAACACAGACACCACGTTGATTTTAATAAACTCAACAATAATCCAACAAACATTCAAAGAGTGTCGTACGATACGCACATGAAAATTCATTATCATCACCTGTCAAAAACATTACATCGTCCAGATGTGAAAATAAAATCCGCAGAAGCAAAGAGAACAGATGTGTTTAGGTATAAAGCACGTCAAAAAAGCTTAGAAAAAAGAGAACTTTTTAGTCGCAATGCTAAAAAACAATGGCAGAGTTCGGCATACAAAGAGTTTATGAAACGCGCATACCTTCACTTCTATGAAAATGATACGTATTACCGAGAAAAAACTCTTGATCGGCTCAACAATGCACAAAAAGTTTATTGGTCTGTTGAACAAAATCGAGCAAAGCAATCCGAGCGTGTAAAACAGTTTTTCTTTGAAAACCAAGATCAGAGGAATGAACTTTCCGAGCAGGCAATCGAACAATGGAAAAATCCTGAATTGCGGCAATGGCGCGCAGAAAAAACAAGTCATCAATGGACACAAGAGTTCCGAACAAAAAGAAAGCTTGCATATAACAAAGCATATTACATGCATTCCTTGCAATTCTTCAAACGTATTCTTGAAGAAGGTGGATCGTTGGCCGAGTATGAAGAAAAAAGAGTGTCTGAGCGGCAAACGAATGTATTATCAGTAGATACGTTGATTGATCGTTTTTTTGAGGGTGATACACATCGTTTTATTGAAACCGCGCTTCACTACAATCATAAAATAATCCGTATTGAAAAAGTACTTGAAAAAATGGATGTCTATGACCTTGAAGTTCCCGAAACGCATAACTTTGCGCTTGCGGCTGGTATATTTGTCCACAACAGTGCCAAACAAGGCCGTGACCGTCGTTTCCAGGCTATTTTCCCGCTGCGCGGAAAAATTTTGAATACCGAACGTGCCCGCCTTGACAAAATTATTGATTTTGAAGAACTCAAAAATCTCATTATTGCGCTAGGAACCGGCATTGGTGACACGTTTGACGAGAAAAAGCTCCGGTATCACCGCGTCGTTCTCATGAACGATGCCGACGTTGATGGTGAGCATATTACTACCCTCGCGCTTACGTTCTTTTTCCGCCATCTTCCTGATGTGGTCAAGAACGGGTATCTGTATATTGCCTTGCCGCCGCTCTTCAAAGTGTGGACCAAAAAAGACACGTCATATGTGTACTCCGAACAGGAGCGCGATGATATGATTGCCAAGTTCAAAAAAGATGACACACGTGCGGTTGTCAATGTTCAGCGGTACAAAGGTCTTGGAGAAATGAACCCTGAACAGCTCTGGGAAACTACGATGAATCCCAAAACGCGCATATTAAAAAAAGTTACTGTTGAGGATGTTGAAAAAGCGGATGTGGTGTTTACTACGCTGATGGGGGAGGATGTTCCGCCACGCAAAAAGTTTATTCAAAGCAGAGCAAAGTTAGCAAACCTAGATATCTAGGACAAAGGAGGTGTCATGTCGTTCGATCTTAAAAAACTCGTGTTTTACATCGAGATTCCCGCGGGAAGTTCGGTGAAGTATGAGGTGGACGAAGAAACTGGCATACTTATGGCCGACCGCTTCCTGCATACACAGATGACATATCCCACGAACTACGGATACATCATGGGAACCAAAGGTAAAGATGGCGATCCTGTTGACGTGCTTGTGCTTTCCAGCCAGGGCATTGTTCCAGGCGTTGGCATCAAGGGTCACATCATCGGTATGTTGGAAATGGAAGACGAAGGGGGTATTGATACAAAAGTGCTCGCTGTGCCAGATAAAAAAGTTGATCCGTTGTATGGAACTTGGGAGTCCATTGATGATGTTCCACAACACATCAAAGATCTCATCAAGCATTTCTTCGATCACTACAAAGAGTTGGAGCCGGGAAAGTTTGTGAAGACGCACGACTTTAAAGGCCGCGCTGCCGCGGAAAAAGAAGTTGAGGAGTCATATGTTGGAGAAGAGGAGTGCGAGTGTTGCTGTGGCGGAGGTGGTGACGAGTGCTGCGGAGAATGTGGTGACGAGTGCGAGGAATGCAAAGACCACGCTGACCACAAGAGTGGGGAAGTGAAGAAGGAGAAAAAGGGAAAGAAGAAGTAGGAGAAATATGGCAGGACTTATCATAGACACTGAACGAAATAGAAAAGTTGTAACTGTCTAAAACTCTACTATGTCCGACAACACACAAACACCACCAGCAGATCAAACCCGCCCGGAACAGCCTGTGCATGAGCACGTGCAAACCGAGTTTGGGACCATGCGCCTGACTCCTATCATCCAGGAGATGGAGAAGTCTTACCTTGATTACGCGATGAGTGTGATCGTGGCCCGTGCCTTGCCGGACGTGCGTGATGGACTAAAGCCGGTCCACCGCCGCATTCTGTTTGCGATGCGCGAGATGGGCATTCACTGGAACTCATCGTACAAAAAGTCTGCAAGAATTGTCGGAGAAGTCTTGGGTAAGTACCACCCGCACGGGGACACCGCGGTGTATGACGCGCTTGTTCGTCTGGCGCAGGACTTTAGCATGCGGTATCAATTGATTGATGGGCAGGGAAACTTTGGGTCTGTTGATGGCGACACCGCGGCAGCCATGCGGTATACCGAAGCCCGTCTTTCGAAAATCAGCGAGGAACTGCTCACAGATATTGATAAAAACACCGTCGGCTTTATTGATAACTTCGACGGCTCTCAACAGGAACCAACCGTTCTTCCCGCGAAATATCCAAACTTGCTCCTCATGGGTGCTGAGGGTATCGCGGTCGGTATGGCCACCAAGATTCCAACGCACAATATGCGCGAGGTTTCGGATGCCGTACTCAAACTTATTCAACTTGGAAAAACCGAGGCCGTACTCAAAACAAAAGAAACTAAAGACCTTGACCTCCAAACCGCCGAACCCAAATTGTTGGCAGGCATGTTTCAGTCCGAAGCAACAATTGATGATCTCATGGAACATATTCAAGGTCCGGACTTCCCAACTGGCGGAATTATTTATGACTGGGCAGCGATTAAAGAGGGATACGCCACAGGAAAAGGAAAAGTCGTGATCCGCGCCGTTGCAGCGATCGAAGAAACCAAGAGTGGAAAGTTCCAGATCATCGTCACTCAATTACCGTATCAGGTAAATAAGGCAAAGTTGGTTGCCAAAATTGCACAGCTTGTGCGCGACAAAAAGATTATTGGCATCAGCGATCTGCGCGATGAGTCCGACCGCGAAGGTTTGCGTGTGGTGATCGAACTCAAAAAAGATTCCAAACCAAAAGCAGTCCTCAACAACCTCTACAAACACACTGAACTGCAGACCAGCTTCCCGATGAACATGGTTGCGCTCAATGCCGAGGGCACGCCCCAACTCATGAATATTAAAACCATTTTGTTGGAGTACGTGCGGCACCGCCAACTCGTGGTAATCCGTCGCAGCCAGTTTGAACTCAAAGCCGCCCGTGCCCGCGCACACATTTTGGAAGGTCTATTGATCGCGCTCAAACACCTCGACGATGTGATTGAAACAATCCGCAAGTCACCGGATAGTGATACCGCAAAAACCCGCCTCATGGAGAAGTTCAAGCTCTCGGAAGTCCAAGCTACCGCGATCCTCGATATGCAACTACGCCGCCTTGCCGCACTTGAGCGCCAGAAGATCGAAGACGAATACAAGCAGATTCAGGCAGTTGTTCAAGAACTCCTCACGCTTCTTGCCAGCCCCGCAAAACTTTTGCAAGTCATTATCAAAGAAACAAAAGAGATGGCCCAACTGTATGGCGACGACCGCAAGACAAAACTGCACAAGGGGAAAATCGGCGAGTTCAGCGAGGAAGACTTGATCGCCAACGAGTCCATGATTATCACCATTACTGAAAGTGGCTATGTGAAGCGCATGAGTCCCACAATGTACCGTTCCCAGCACCGCGGTGGCGTGGGTGTAACCGGCATGACCACAAAAGAAGAAGACACCATTCGAAATATTTTGACGGCAAACACGCATGACGCCATGCTTCTCTTTACCAACAAGGGACGGGTATTCAAAATGAAAGTCCATGAACTACCGGAAAGTAGTCGGCAGGCTAAGGGAACAAACATCGTCAACCTCGTCAACTTAACGCAGGAAGAACGCGTCCAATCAATCATTACCGTTGATGAGAAAAACACAACAAGTGGATATATCGCGCTTGCAACAAAAAATGGATTGGTTAAAAAGACAAAATTGACCGATTACCAGAATATCCGCACGAACGGTATCATCGCGATTATCTTGAAAGACGGCGATGAGTTGGTCTGGGGAAAGTACACGACCGGGACCAACCACATCATGCTGATTACGCACTTCGGCAAGTCCATCCGCTTTACCGAAAAAGAAATCAAGTCAACCGCCCGCGATACCCAAGGCGTGCGCGCGATTACACTGCAAAAGGGCGATTACGTTGTCGGTGTTGAAGCATTCCCGCCGGAAGTCCAGACGGCAGAAGACAAACGCAAGAAAAACTTTGCACAACTATTGCTCGTGACCGACCGCGGAATGGGAAAACGCACCGAGTTCACCGAGTATCCCGTGCAGAAACGCGCGGGGCAGGGCGTGAAAGTCGCCGAGCTCACGCCAAAGACCGGTAACGTCGCTGGCGCACTCATGGTGGACCAGACCATTGATGAGATCGTTTTGACAACTAAGTCGGCGCAGGTGATTAAACTTCCACTCAAGAACATTCCCGTGCTCAAACGGCCAACCCAAGGTGTGATTTTGATGAGGCTGACTTCAAAAGAGGACCAGGTAGTCGCAGTTGCGACAACGAAGAAAACGGGCGCAATAGAAGAAGAATAAATTGGTTTTTTGTTGATATTTCAAGCGTTTAGTGGTATAGTTTCTCCTTAATAAAAGAATAACTCGCCTGCACAAAAGAGGAGGAGTATGCTGACAATTGATAATCCCAGACAAACGAGCATCGCAGAACAAGCAACGCGCAAAGAACAACTTCTCGATACAATTGAACGGAAAATGGAGAGAATTGGAAAAACACCCCGCCACCTTTTACATCCAAAATTTGCACTTTACTATGGGGGGATATTAAACAAATATCTAAACCCCGTGAGGGAATTCATTACGAATAGTATTCCTCAGGACTTGCAACCATTATTTAGAAACTCGATACCGCGAGAAAATGATGTCTACAGATACGTCTTGGAGCAATGGTTACGCCCAATTATTACATCTTCAGCTGAACGGCAAAGCATACTTACACGTCTCAATGTGTTGGAAGAAGGTTTGGGTAATGATATTCTCGCATATCTTGATTTGTTTAATTTTGATGACAAAGAAGATGCTTTAAAGCGGCTTTGCGCATCAATGGCAAACTATGCCTGTTCTTAATTGTCTATCCATTATTTTTCCGCTATGATGATTCTCGGAGGTCATCATGCAACCGACAAAATCTCTCTTCTTCACCGGTGTTTTGCTTCTTTTTGGTATCTTTCTCGCCTTCACTGGCCTCGTTCTTCTTTCCCGCATCATTGGCCCTTTGCCGTTTGCGATCACACAAACAACTACAACCAAACAATCTACGTTTGATGTTTCTGGCGAGGGAAAAGTGACGACAGCTCCAGATAAAGGCGTTATGTCACTTGGTGTGACAGTAAACGAAAGCACTGTGAAGCAGGCGCAGGATAAAGCCAACACTATTATCAACGCTGTCACCGCGGCGCTTGGTAAACTCGGCATCGAGAAAAAGGACATTCAAACAGATAACTACTCACTGTATCCCAACTATGATTACCAAGCTGGCGGACAAAAAATTACTGGATACCAAGTGAACGCAACATTAACGGTCAGCGTCACAGACTTTGCAAAACTGAATCAGGCGATTGATGCCGCAACGCAAGCCGGCGCAAATCAGGTTGGCGGTGTATCGTTCACGCTTACCGATGACAAGAAAAAAGATGTTGAAGATCAGGCACGCAAACTTGCGATTGATCATGCGAAAGAAAAAGCAGGGTCACTCGCCAAACTTGCGGGTATGCGGCTTGGGAGAATTGTGAACGTCGTGGAACAACCGGCAAGTCGCCCCTATCCCGTTCTGCTTAAGTCGGCTGGAGGAGGTCTTGGCGGTGGACCAGAATCAAAGACAACAAACATCGAGCCAGGCTCAACAACGTATCAATACACCGTTACGCTCAGTTACGAAACGTTCTAAACCAGTATGGTAACTATGGGAAAGTGCTTTCTCTTTAGTGTTTTTGCTTGTTTTACCGTGTTATTTTTTATCCACACACAAACAGCGCGGGTAAACGCTTTTCAACTCACTACCGATCCACAATACGTTGTCATGAATTTTTCCGAGATCAATGAACTCAACTGGGCGGCGCCGGAAAACGAATGGCAAACAAACATTAAGCCGATTATTTTGAAGCAACTTGATGAGTTTCAACACGCTCTGCCACGCGGAACTACTCAGCGTAAACTTGCGTGGAGCACGCTGGAAGAGTACATGAATATGCCGATGGATGCGCCGTCACAAACATCGGTGTACGCAATTAAGATGCGGCGTATTCTCGACATTGCTGAAGAAACGAACCTTCCTGTGTTCCTACCGCTCAACGGCTTTCAGTGGTGGGATGAACTACCAGAACTCTACAACTGGTGGGACTCCGACGGCACACACACGCCAGACTCGTTTTTCGCGCGCCAACGTACACCCGATTTCAAACAGCGGTTTATCGCCGGGTACAATCCTGATAACATCTGGAATGTTGAGTGGAGTTCACCCACAACGCCGATGAAGTTAAACTGGCGGAACTGGGGCGGTGGCGGATTTCGACTCGCGCCTCCGCCAAATCTTGCACAATCTCCGCGTTCAAACACACAACGCGCGTACCGGTCTGTGCTCGATGCACGATTTACCATTTTGATGCAAACGCTCGCGGACCGGCTCAAAAAATGGGAACAAGAAGGAAAACACGAGTTGTTTGCTGGCATCACAATCGGGACCGAGATTTCATTGAACGCTTCCGCGACACCCGCCGATGAGTTTCAGCCGTACGGGTTCCGGTCAACACAGGACCTGGCCTGTCCGCCAAACACACCAAAGTGTTTTTCTTCAACACCACCCACCAAAACTCAAATGAGTGCGTTGCGCCAACACGCTATTGAAAAATACTTCCAAAATCTCATTACCATTGCACAAAAACAGGGTATTCCAAAACAGCGCATCTACACACACGTCTGGAGCGAGGCAACGCCGAACGATAAACGGTACGAAAATTACGCGGCCGCGGCATTTTCGCTGTACGCGCGCCCCGGAATGAGTTTTTACGGATATGCTGAGGATCCATGGGCGTTGCCGGTATGGAACACTTCTGCTAAACAAAACGGCTTCCCGTTGTGGGGCGCTGTTGAGTACTCTGCGCCAAAAACGTTGGAAGTATGGCGCCGCGGGATTGCGAACACGCTTGACGCGGAACATCCTGCCAAACTGCTCGTCATCTATAACTGGACCGAGCATAAAGATACGCCGGCGATGCAGGCGCTCACCGAAGCGCTCACCCGTGAACCAACACAGCCAGCCTGCACCATTCCCGAGCTCATTAATCCACATATCACACAAGAGCAGGCACTCACTTGGCAGATTCTTCCGGCCGACTGGCAAGCGCGGTTTTCTCCATCACTTACTCTGCACGTTCAACGCGGACTCATTGCACAAAAAAGCGCGACCGACTCCGCGACGCTCGCACTTGAGCCCACGGCAACCACCACCAGTATTCCTCCACTTAAGCCGGGCGTGTACTCGTGGTATGTGGATCTGCGCGGATGCGGGAACACTGTCCAGCGCACATCCCAACCACAACGGTATGTCCAAGAACTTCACCTTCCGCCGGAACGCATCCCATGGTGGGTCCGCATATACTTCACTCTTTTTGAAAAACAGTTCGCGCCAACAGAATAACCCGCACCATAATGCGCAAAATAAACTATCCTGAGTGAAACTTGTCGTACGCTTTCTTGAGTTCCTGCCGCGTTACGTGAGTATAGATCTGCGTTGTAGAAATATTTTTGTGCCCCAGCATCTCCTGAACATCACGCAGGCCAGCGCCGTTAATTAATAAGTCCGTCGCAAATGAGTGCCGGATTCCGTGGGGCGAGATCTTCACCGGCAGGTGCGCTTTGCGGCAGTACTTATCCACAATCCGCTGAACCGACCGCACCGTAAGCCGCATTTCCGCACCGTCGCTCGTGATATCAGCTTTCCCTCTGCTATACCGGATATACAACGGCTTCCAGTTGTCATCACGCTCAGTGAGATATCTTTCGACCCATTTCACCGCGCTCGCGCTTAAAAACACCACGCGCGGTTTTCTTCCTTTTCCAATCACACCAAACTCGCGCCTATCTAGGTCAATCTGTTCACGATTGAGTGAAACTAGCTCACTTACACGCAAACCAGTACTAAAGAGTACTTCTAGTATCGCTTTGTCGCGCAACCCCGTGGTAGAGCTGGGCAGGGGCTGGGAAAGCAGTCGTTCAATCTGCTCGGTATTGAGAAACTTGAGTGACTGCGACTCTCCTTTAGGCAAGTCGATTTTTTCCGGCGCGAGCACCTCAATATCCCGCTTGATAAGCCACTTAAAAAACGATCGGAGCGCGATGATGTGGTAACTCTGGGTTGTACGGGATAACGTTTGCTTTTCCGTGTTCACAAACCGGGAAAGAAACACGCGGTACTTCTTGAGATGGTCCAGTGTAAAGTTCCGGATATCTTGAATGCCGTTTGCCCCTAGCCATTGGACGAACCGCCGGAGATAATGGTCGTAGTTGCGGATGGTCAGCTTACTGAGGTTCCGTTCGATGTCCAAATGCTCTAAAAACTCGGTTGCTTGATACGAAGTGGTCGCTGTTTCATCCATATATGCTCCCTTTTTGCCCAAAAATGGGGGGTAGGCGGTCAACTTCGTTCAGAGGCAGAGAAACTAGCACTCCTACTCCGAGAGTGCCAATACCCAAAGAAATTGCAAAAGATTGATTTATCAGTCTATTTAGACTACCCACTTGAAGGAAGGGGAGCGAAAAATACAGCTGAAAAAGTCGTGTGTATCGGCGCAGTATCTTTGCGTATTGTGACGATAGAAAATAGGGTAGTGTAAACATCACGGTTAGCATAACAAAGGAGGGGAGTGGTGTCAAGATTTCACGACATAGGGAAGTGATTTTACGACATACAAAACTCGATATTATCCTTTCTTCATACATTTCTATGTTTCTTTCTATGAGAATACACAATTTATATTGTGCGACATTACATAGGATAAAACGACATATGGAGAAGCTGAGTTTCCATGCATCTTTTCTCCAAGTCCGCCTCATGTCATAATGATTCTTATGCACGCATGGAAGCCTGGAATTAAAGTTGGACCGCAGAATTATCAAGAAAATCTTGGGCGTTCTCACGCGAAATATTGTGAGGTGTGGTACCGCGTAGACCGCGAAGGCGAGTATACCGATATGTTTTCGTACCTCCAGGAACATGGTATCCACGCAGGCCTCCATTTTTGGGCGATGCTACAAGATAAAATTGCGCCAAATCTCGCATACCCCGACGAAAAAATTTGGAAACCGTCGCTTGAACTCATGCAAAAAAATCTTGAGATCGCGGCAAAACACCATCACGCATATGTGAACATTCATGTCGGCAATGCTGCACTTGAAAAAATGGATCTCGACCGCCACAAATCAATGCCTATAGAGCACACCGTTGTTGATTACCATTTGGCGGAACGCACCGCGGAAAAAAATATCCTTACGCTCCAAACATATGCTAAAAAACTCGGTGTTCTGTTGATTATTGAAACAGTCCCGCCGTATGACCCGGAAGGTTGGGATAGTGACCAAAATCCAAACGCCCGCCTCCATGCGCACGCAACACATGCCTTGAGCAATGTCTTTGTTGAACACCTCGGCAAGGATCTCGGCATTGCAATCAACAATGACATCTCACACACCGCCGCAGAGCTTATTACGAATGACCGGGAAAAGCTCTGGAAGTATCTGTACGCGCGGACTGTTGCGCTTGCGCCATACACCAAGCTTATCCACGCCAACACGATGGCTGAACCATTCAACGGAACCGACAGCCACGACGGAATTTTGGATAGTGACTTCGCGCACAACGTTTTTCCATCAAAGTTACAGTTCGAAAAATTGCTTTCTGTATTTCAATCACACGACGATGTGTGGATCGTAAATGAACCACAGCGTGACCACGTAGAAAACTACAACGCGTTGGTTGCGTTCAACACGTCATAAACTGCACGGGGTTCACGCGCAATATCACAGTTTTAGCCTGGTGCTCTTGGCAAAGACCTCGTCTGATGCCTGTTTTTCGGCATATCAGTATTGAGGGTAGACATGGGGCCGTCTTTCCAGATACCCACAGTGGATGTGTTCGTGTTTTCTTATCGAATATTTCCGCAATTCTGTTGAAATATGAAAAATCTTTCGGGTTACTATACAAATCGCAGATAAGACGATGGGTATACAAAGAGGGAACACAAGAATTCGGAGAAATACACCTGAATAGAGGATATAAACTATTAGGCGGGGATACCGCATACCAATATGCGCCTATAGAGTACTTCTCCGGTGATTTTGGTTTAGTGTCGCAAAAGTATTATTGTGCGACATAGTGGGGATATGACACCCCGCCGTAGAGAGCCTCTCATAGCCCCAAACCACAATTCGGGGAAGAAGAAGGTCTATTCCACCATCACTCACTCCCCGAAAGATGTGTGCGCGTTCATATATACGGCACAATAGAGGTTTTCCTTGGCACCCTCCAGTGCCAAACCAACCGCCTGGTGTGCCAAAGAGGCCTTCGGGTTTTTTCTGCGTTTCCTCTCCTCTTGAGATACGTATCTGAAAAAGTTATCCACACCTTGTTATTTTATGTTTGAAATTAGCGCTCTTTATCAATCCTTTTTTGATTGTTTACTCGAGTCGCACTCATGAATGTACACTGCCACCGCTTCCCGTTCATATCGTGAAAAGTATCCTATAATTATCATGAAAACAATTATATCAAACTATATCATTCCCTCTGGTAGACACCCATGGAACTACCCCGCTCCTCTTCCCTGCTTCCCTAGCTCTGTTTTTTATTCCCGCATCGAGGAAACGCCTTTTCTTCCCATACAAAAAATATTAATGAAGAATATTATTTCCATGGCATGAGGAGGAAGAACATCAGTGTCATGACTACCCAAACCGCCCCATACTCCCACACCGCATTCTGGAATAACCGGCCCGATAATTTTGTCGTCAACAATCCTAAAAGGACGTACATATCGCTCACAATATAAAGCGATGCCATCCAAATTGTTACCGGAAAAAATGAAAGAATGACAGCTGTTTCTCCAAGGAGAATAGCAACAACAACAGCCATCCACACAACTTCTTTTTCGAGTTTTTGGTGCAACTCAATCGACCATAACGAAAGCAATGAAATGGGAAACGCGATGAACGCGATTCCAATCCCATTAACCCAAAACGGCGTGTGGAATGAAAGCACCGCATCGGTAAGAAAAAGCGTGATGAGGAGGGAGAATAGGATTCCTATAGTGTGTGCCGCGCGCAAAAGCTGAATGGTGCGAGCCTTCGCAACTGTATAAATATTTGCCGTGAGATATAACGCGTACATACCAATACCAAACACTCCAAGAACAGCAATCCTGCTCCATATATTTTCTGGCAAAAGAAAGTAGAACAGCGCGACAGATAAGGCATAAAAACCAGGCAGAGGGACAACGGTCAGCCACTCAACGCCATTCAAATCCTCAAACAGTGCCCAAGCTGAAACTGCGTACGTTACGAAAAAAAACAATGCGATCGCGAGAATACGAAAGTCCAGCGGAACATACTGGGTTGCCAACAATCCAATTGCTAACACAATCGAACTCAGGAGAAACTTTGCGCGCCTTCTCATGTGCTCCCCACACTTTCCTCTTCTTCGGCAGGAAAGATTGCGTTCATATACACCGCCTCAACATCATCGTGTGTCTCCAACTCGTGCAGAAGACTACGAGTTGCTTCGAGTACTTCGGGATCGGCTATATCGAGGGGAACTGCAACAGTGTACTCCCCGCCTTCGCGACGGAAAAGATACATCGTTGAACCAGGACTACCCAATGAACCACCGTGTGTGTCAAAAAGATGTCGAATCTCTGCGCCAGACCGCAATTTATTATCTGTCCGCACAACAACCAAAAATCCAACGCCGCCATGGCCATACCCCTCGTACACAATCTCTTCCAACGCACCGCCTTCCCCTTTCCCAAGGCCACGGTGAATCGCGCGCTGGACATTTTCATTGGGCATGTTGGCCTGTCGCGCTTTTTCAATCGCCATCCGCAGGCTTGGGTTGTCGTTGGGATCTCCAACTCCAGTACTACGCGCAGCTATCGCAATATTCTTTGCTAATTGAGTAAATGCTTTACTCTTACGGTTATCTTCCGCGGCTTTCTTATTTTTAATGTTGTTCCACTTAGAATGTCCTGACATATACGGGTATTGTAGCACGCAACCTGCCGAAGATTTACATAAGAAAAACTTGAGGAAAAATGACCTTCGGAAAAACAAAAAAATAAAATCATCGCTTGACTTTGGCGAGGGTTTTGTTTACTCTCTGTAGATTCAGATGAATACATTACTCTCCCTCCAAGAACACGCCATCCGCTCCGCTCAGGAGAACAAGTGGAAAGACGCAATCTCCACAAATCTCTCTATTCTTGATCAAGACGCGTACGACGTTTCCGCGCTCAACCGGCTTGGCTTTTGCTACATCCAAACAGCAAACCCCAAGAAAGCGAAAGATACGTATGAACGCGTGATAAAAATCGACAAGTACAATCCCATCGCAAAAAAATACCTCAACTTGCTTGGGTTAACAAAGCACGTTCCCGTTGGAGGCGCGATGATTAGTACGGAGATTTTTATCGAAGAACCGGGGAAAACAAAAACTGCCCAACTCTGCCGGCTGGCCGATATGACCGTGCTGGCGGCAACGCCAATTGGAACATCGTGCGTTCTTATCGTTAAAGAGCACCGTATTGCTGTTGAAACAGACAAGGGTGTGTACCTTGGTTCCCTTTCCGATGACTTTTCGCATCACCTCGCAAAACTCCTTAAGGGAGGAAATACATATAAAACGGTGGTAAAGGCGGTCAATAAAAATATGTGCTCTGTATTTATCCGCGAACTCTCGCGGGCAAAAAAGCTCGCGTACACGTCGTCATTCCCGTTGTTTTCAAACCATCAGCCGCAAGTGGCTCCAGGTTTGCATGATGAACTCTTGATCGAACAGGACCCGCTCGATCTTTCCGAAACAGGTCAAAACGATGATGATGTTCCCGAAGACCTCGTCCAGCGCATGGATGAAGATGGCGGCGAACGATCGTAGGAAAACGCTTACTCCCCCCGTAACGCCCGGGCTGCGTCGCGACCAATGACTACCACAATATCTGCACGATACTCCAGTGTTTGTTGTTCATTCAGTGTTGTAGAGCGATTGGAGACACCAAGTGTCCTTAACAAAAGATCCGTCGTTGATGATTTTTTTGGCGCAAACTGTTTTTGCGCATACATCAGTTTCGTTGTTTCTTGGACGTCATTCGCCGTGCTCACACTTGTTACGTTAACGCCCATGTTCGCAAACGCGCGTGCGACTGCCGTCCCCAACCGTGGTTCTTGTGCCGCGTTCACCACCGCAACCGCGAGATTTTCTTTACGGAGTGTGCGATCAGAAAAAAGTTGAAAAATAATGGGATCAGCGTGAATAGCGTCGAGCGTGTACCGCTCTCCCGCGTGTTGAACCATGGACGATGAGATCATATCCAGATCTGTAACTTCATCTTTGCGCAACGTTCCAAGAAACTTCCACATCGCGTACCGGTCGCCATACGCTATCGTGCTCCGCGCGCGGAAGAACAGTGTCTGAAAAAGAATGCCCCGAAGCGACTCCAGTGTCGTTTTTTGCTGATCTTTACTTGTCTTGGCCTCATTGCTCCCCATCGGCGCGCTGTTCACCCAAATGACGTCACGGATATCAACGCCTATGTGCATCGCGAGCGACTGCGTTACAAGCGAGTACGGGAGTTTTTCCAGCTCCGCCAATCCAGTTAGCGACTCCGATTTATATTGGCCGTATCCATGCGTCGTTTCTACCATAAAGGTTGGCGGCAGGCGGAGCGTTGCCGCGGTTCTTCCTTCACCATTGATGGAAAGCAACGCGAGCGGATGCGACACCGACTTCGCGTCGCCAAATACAATCAACACGGTGTACTGTGATTTCTTGTTCCACGAACGTGTTCCGCCCACCATAAACGCGCTAATCATGATGGAAATGATCATAAGACCAAGTGCCGCAAGAAATTTTGTTGATGAGGCAGTACGTGTGAGAGAACGCACGAGTGCTTTGTTAAATGGTGACGCGGGTGGATGAAATCGCCGCTTCGCAGGCGGTCGTGTGCGGCGGACAAAATCTACAAACGAGTTCATAGTAGATCATTATGACACAGATAAAAACGCGTCTAATCTACTTGATTCTTCTCCGCAGTTCCTCGGTCAATCGGATCATAAACCGCACGTTGTGAATGCTCGCAAGCCGGTAGTACAACAACTCTTGTGTTTTATACAAGTGATTGAGATATGCGCGGGAAAATCCTTGAACACACGTCCAGCAGTCGCACCCTTTTTGAATCGGCGACGGGTCGCGTGCCCACTGCGCGTTTCCAATCTGCAGGCGGGCTTTTGGAAACGGCGAGACAATGGTCCATTCTTTTGGCGTTTTCCCTTTGAGGTCGCCGACATACAGCGCTCCGTTGCGGGCAAGGCGGGTTGGAGCAACGCAGTCAAACATGTCAAATCCCGCGCGGACCGCGTCAACAATATCCTGCGGATCACGGCCAAGCCCCATCGCATACCGTGGCTTGTTTGCCGGCAAAAGATCGCGGATCCAGTCCATCACTTCAACCGTTCCCTTCATGTTGTACCCTATTGTTTCCCCGCCAACCGCGATTCCGTCAAATTCTAGTTGAGTAATAAACTTCGCCGACTCTCTTCGTAAAGATTTATACATCGCTCCTTGTATAATGCAAAAAAGCGCCTGATATGTCCCCTGCGCGCTCGTGTGATCATGTTTCTCCCAGTACTCTTTGCACTGTTTTGCCCACCGGTGCGTGCGGTCTAAAGCCTCGCGCGTGTACTGCATATTGGCATCGTCCGGCGTACATTCGTCAAACGCCATGATGATATCGGCGCCGATTTGCCGCTGAATCTCGATCGCCTTCTCCGGAGTGAACATGTGTTTTGTCCCGTCGAGATGGGAAGAAAACTCTACCCCTTCATTGGTGATCTTGCTGAATACTTTAACCGGCTCACGTTCAAGAATCCCCCGCTTTGTTTTGCCCTCAATCTGCTTACCCAAACTGAACACTTGAAAACCGCCGGAATCGGTCAAAACGGGTTTGTTCCAACCCATGAACTTTTGGATGCCGCCAAGTTTTGCAACCGTTTTTTCACCGGGACGGAGGTAAAGATGATATGTATTGGCGAGAATAACCTGCGCGCCTGCGCGTTCAAGATCGTTTGGCGAAAGCGCTTTTACGGTGGCCTGCGTGCCAACCGGCATAAAGATTGGGGTTTGGATAACGCCATGCGGTGTATACATCTCCCCTGCTCTTGCTTGGTCTTTTTGAGTGTTGAGTGTGAATGAAAACATGGTGATATTGTACAATACGGAAAAAGGAAGAAGATGGGCAAACCCGATACATCACAACGATCTGGAGAGGGGCAAAGAGGAAAAGATCGGTTGAAAGAAAAACTCGAAGTGAACATTCCTATTTACGAACATACAAGTCCGTTAGGAAAACCATGTCTAGGTTTTATTGGTACTCGGTACAAAACTGAGTTCGGAAAAGAAATCATCGTATGCGACGCATGTTCAAAAGAAGGCGTGATAAAAGAACTACTGTAATGCTTACTCTCTCTGATTTTGATTACGTTTTACCCCAAGATCGCATTGCGCAAACACCGGCGCATCCGCGCGACCACAGCCGGTTGATGGTGGTAAACCGCAAACATGAAACCATCGACACGACCAACCATTTTTATGACCTCCCTTCTCTCCTCACCAAAAACGATGTGCTTGTGGTGAACAACTCTAAAACGTTGCCCATGCGGACGTATGGAACCCGGCAAAGCGGTGGCAAAACAGAAGTGCTTTTTGTGAAACGGCTCGAGCTTCATTCAGAAAAAGAGGTGTGGGAAGTCATGACGAGTCCGGGATTAAAACCTGGGCAGGAAGTGCACTTTCAAAACACGCAGATGCACATTGTATGCACCGAAGACCTCGGATATACACGCAAAGTTGACGTGGTTGATTACGAGGGCTCGGTCATTGAAGTGCTCCATAAAATTGGCGAGCTCCCCACTCCCCACTATATCCGCAAGCATTTAGACCATCCCGAAGAGTACCAAACGATCTACGCAAAGCCCGAAGGATCGTCCGCAACCCCTACCGCAGGTTTGCATTTCACTCAATCTATTTTTGATGAATTGAGTAAAAAAGGTATTCCGATTATTGAGCTCACACTGCACGTTGGGCTAGGAACTTTCCTCCCAGTCAAAACCGAAGATATCCAAAAGCATCACATGCACAGCGAGTGGTTTACATTGAGCAAAAAAAACGCCGAACAGCTCAATCAATATAAAGCGGAGGGGTGCCGGATCGTCGCGGTGGGGACAACAACGACACGGATTTTGGAAACTTGCGCCATTGTGCGACATGACAAAAAAGACGTCCTTACGCCACAAACTGGCGAAACATCGCTCTATCTGTATCCGCCGTATACGTTCAAGTGTGTTGACGCGCTCATCACAAACTTTCATCTGCCAAAGTCAACACTCCTCATGTTGGTTTCAGCATTTAGCGAACAGGGGAAGATATTTCATACGTTTAAGGAATCGTTAATCGGAAAAGCATACCAACAAGCGATTAAAGAAAACTTTAGATTCTTTTCGTTTGGAGACGCGATGGTGATTGAGTAGTGGTTACTGCTCCACCCGCACGTCATGCAACCAAATCTTTGGCGGACGGGAAAGCATAAATACAATCACATCGGCGAGGTCAGCAGGATCGGTGAACTTCTCCAATTTCTCTGCCGAAAACTTCTCACCGGTTTTCATAAACATGTCGGTGCGCGTACCGCTTTGATACACACTCGCTACACGAACATGTGATCCATGTAGATCTGTTTTCAACACTTCGGTAAATCCAGCCATTCCCCATTTACTCGCAGAATATATCGTCTGCCCCTCTTGCGCCGTCACACCGGATTTTGAAATCACATTGATAATCGCCGCCTCTTTTTGTTTTTTAAGCGCCGGCAACAATAAGCGCGTGAGGTGAATCTGCGCGGTAAGATTGGTCTGAATGACCTCGTCCACAACGCCTTCCTCTAGTTCTTCGAGTGGCATCTTTTTCTGCCAAATGCCCGCATTGTTAATCAAGACATCGACGCCTCCAAACTCGTGAAGAATCCGGCCAACAACTTCCTTTATCATAGAAAGGGACCGAAGATCACACACATATAACTTTGCCTTGGGCGATCCTGCCTCGTTGGCTTCTTTTTCAACTGCCGTAAGCCGTTCGGTGTTCCTACCAAGAATTGCAACGTGTACGCCTTGGGTAGCAAGTTTCAGCACAATCTGTCTGCCGATTCCATCGCTTCCGCCGGTTACAACTGCAACTTTATGTTTGAGTGTCATATGCTGATGATATCACCCGCACCCACTTTTGGAATGTATTCCCCTTATCTTCAAAATCCTTCCACAGTGAATAGCTGGGGCTAGCGGTAGAAAGCAGGCACGACTTCCCTTTCGCGGTGTGCGTATACGCGAACTTGACTGCCTCTTCCATACTTTTTGTTTCCAGAATGTTGAGTTGGCGGCCGCAGTGGTGTTTGAGTGCTTCCGCTATGCGCGCGCCGGTATCGGGAAACAACACAACGTTGTGGATGCCCGCCCCGCAAACTTTTTCGGCCAGCTTGTCAAACTCTAGACCGCGGTCCGTTCCACCCAAAAAAATGGTATCTACATCGCCCAGCGTATCAATAGCGTACATGGTTGGTTCGGGAGCGGTTGCGATTGCGTCGTCATACCATTTGATCCCGCCAAACTCTCCGACAAACTGCATGCGGTGCGGAAGTGGTTCAAATGCAAGCACGGTGGTATGAATAACATCCATCGGTACATCAAATAACTGCGCAACAGTAACCGCTGCGCGGATATCCTCTTCGTTATGTTTCCCCCGCAACGCGCTGGAACCCCAATCAAACGAAACTTTTTTAACAAACGGAATGGCGTGGGCTTTTGTGCGAAGCGCTAAGTCTGCAATACGTTGATGTGCGCTGTTGTATACAAAACTGTCACCGGACTGCGCGTGCGCCACAATGCGTGACTTTGCCGCGAAGTACTGCTCCAACCCGCCGTGGTAATCCAGATGCTCCGGGAATACATTCAAAAATACAGAGATGTTCGGCGAGTACGCCAAATCTTCGAGTTGATAACTGGAAAGTTCCAACACAAAAATCATATCGTCTAACACGGGTTCCATAAGTTCTGTGAGCATGGGTTTGCCAATATTCCCCGCCAACTTTACGTGCTGGCCGGCAGCCTGCAAGATGCGGTAAATCAATGTTGTTGTTGTGCTTTTTCCCTTGCTTCCGGTAATCCCAATTGTTTTTGCACTCGCGGGAAGATTGGCAAAAAAGAGGTTTGTCGCGGTGGTGTATGGAATTGTAACCAAACGTTTGGGAATACCGGGGGTTTTGATCGCCAAATCGTACTGTGCTTGGACTTCGAGATACTCGGGACCATCGGACTGGTCAGCCGTTCCAACAACCGCGTCAGGCACAAACTTTTTCAAAAAGGAGTGCGTGGCTTTGCCTTCTCTGCCATACCCAAGAATTAAAATCCGCTTGCCGTGGAGTTCTTCGATCTTCATACACACTCCTTTGGAATATTCGGCGCGGGGTGTGAGGAAAAAAGTTCTTTTTCTAGTGGTGCGGGGTGAGAAAATTTCGGGGTCGCTTCATGTTCAAATAACGTCATCGCAGGCTCACCGGTAAACTCCTTGCGCATGCGGGCGCGCGAAAATGCCACCGCGGTTTCTTCCGGCGTTCCCACACACTCAAACGGCTTGACGTTGATCAGGCTAAGAAGTTCGCGGTACGTTGGTAGAAGTTTTGCATCAGCATACAGGTCTTTGCCAAATATCTGCACTACTTCGGTCTTGGGTAAAAACGCCGCCAACAGCGCAAACACAAACGCGCACTTCGGACACTCGCCGCACCATAACTTCCCCTCAGGATTTTTACTTCCACGGTATGAAAAATTGCGGTTACAGCTCGAAAAATATGGAAAGTATACGCGGCCCGTTTCCACAAACCGCCGTGCAATCTCAATTTCATAGTATGGCCGGAGGAGTGAGAAGATTTTGAGGTCTTTCGCGATGTACTGCTCAACATATGCTTGCAGTAGATGTTCGAACTCCTCGGACTTACTCCACTGGTGGTTGATTGTCTCACCCAAGTACTCCACATTTCCGTAGCTTGCGCTTTTCTCGTTTGACAGCACAACCGCGTTGTAGCCAAACAACACTGCAGAAGTGAGATATATAAACGAGTGGATCGCGGTCATCGGAACGTGGCCGTCATATGCTTTGCCGGATTTGATTACATCAAACAGTTTTGGATCGAGCGTGCGGTGCACTTCGTAGAACGGCGCGCCGATATGTTGAGTAAGATTTGTGTGCAACGGATGCGGGTTTGTTACCCACACGTCAAATAGTATGTGGCGCGTTTTCAGCATCTCAGCAGAAACAAGTGAGTCTTTTCCCCCACCGAGCGGGAGCAGGGCCCGGGTTGGCAACTCACGAGATTGCGCTGCAAACTCTTTTTTGTTTTCATGCGGAAACTGCACAAGCTCATGGTAGTCAATATGATTTTTGTAGAAAAACTCCCCAAGGCCTTTGGTATACACCGTGTTCCAAAAATCGGCCTGATGTTTTGTGAGTGTAAAGCCGTTGAGATGCATATCACGCGGACAGTACAGCTTCCAGTAGCTGATCCCCAACATGAGGTGCAGAGATTGAAACGCAAGGTGAACAGCGGGATGAGAAGACGCGTTTACTGCCTCAAGTTGCCTTGGAAACTGGATCTGTTCCCGATATGTTTCGCTTGTCCCATCAGCAAACTCAACGATGTATGAAAATGTGTACGTCCGATCCTCTTCATTATGCTGAATATGATCAAACACAAACCTGGAGGAGACTCTTCTCATACGGCTATTGTACACTTGAGAGGCGCTGGTGCACTACCTCGGAATTTTAGATTGCGCTCGGAGTTTCTGCAGTCATGTTGATAATTGTTATACCAACCCGCTGAAAAGCACTTCTGATTTTTCCTTCAATATCTTCAGGTAATTCCATACTCTTCTCATAAACAGTTCCTGCCGTTGTTAACAAGACGTGACCTTTTATTTCCATTATCATGGTTAATTCCGTTGCTATTGATATTTGAACAATGTCAGATTCAGACCATCCTTGTTCTGTATTTGTTTCTATATGAAATCGTTTTACACTCATCGTCCTCCTTTGTTTATTTCCGCCATTCTACCACTTCTCTACGTATTTTCCAGCTGTATCAACACTTTTTTGAGGTCTGGGGCTAGCTCGGCGGTATACTCCATCCGTTTCCCCGTCTGTGGGTGCATAAACACTAACCGCTCGGCGTGGAGAAACTGCCGCGGGCACCATTCCCAGTCTATCCGTGACCGCTTGCGGCCCACATACTTGAGATCGCCAACCAGCGGGTGTTTGATGTGCGCCATGTGTACGCGGATTTGGTGGGTACGGCCAGTTTTTGGGTGTAAGCGTAGATACGTGAATCCCTGGTACGACTTGGCTTTTTTCTGTGGGACTGTCGCTGGCGGATGCGGAAAAAACTCCAGTACTTCATACGCCGTCTCACTCATCTTGCCTTCAGGGTCAACAGTAAATCGTTCCCGGTCCCCCGTGCTGCGCCCCAGGGGTAGCCGCACGATTCCGCTCTGCGTGGAAAATTTTCCGTGCGCCAATGCGAGATATGTTTTCTCGGTCTCCCGCTCGCAGAACTGGCGCATCAACTCGGCTAAACTTAACGGGTCTTTTGCAAACACCATGACGCCGCTCGTGTCCTTATCTAGCCGGTGCACCATACCAGAACGGTTGGTATACAACTCCTGTAGTTCCGACGTCATTTCAGGTTTACACACGCCACCGCGAGCCCAACTTGCGTACCACGGCCGGGACTCCATCCAATCCTGCAGTGTTTCCCCGCGGACCGTTTCCGCGCGGTTTACCACAACCCTGTCGGGCTTATTAATGACAACAATGGAATCATCTTCAAACAGTATTGGAATCTCGAGCATGCCACAATTGTACACTAATCCAGATAAGGGACAGTGTAATGCCCCAATCGGCAATATTATTATTGAGATGTAAAAATGGAATGGGAAGCCAATCGCGCACCCCGCCAAAGATGATACGGTCCACAAGGTTCGACGTGGCAGATCCAATCAGCACGCCCCACTCAATGGGAAACTGTCGGCCGATACTGTGATACCCCGCAATCGCTAACACCAATAAAAATATGCTCAGCACAAAAATCAGCGGAAAACCGTTCAATAATCCAAATGAAATACCGCGGTTTATTTCGACATAAACTCCCCTGCTCTGCACGAGAAATTTTGAACCCTGATCTACTCCAAGAAAAATGGCTGCGGTCACACTACATAAAAAGAGATTACGATTTTTGGACATTGCGGGTTGCCGTGGGATCAACGAGCAAACGTTCAACAGGAATCGGTTCGCCCGTTTCACTGTCAACACCATACGTTCCTTCATCCATATGCTTGAGCGCGGTATCAACACGCGCCAACGAGTCATTCACCTGGTTGCCGAACACTTCGCTGGAAATAATGGCGACTTCTTCACTCGCATCCGCATCCGGACTCGCGTTGTCATTCACGCGGGTTGTATCGTTCACCGGATTTTCCTCATCTACACCTGCGCGAACGTTCGTGAGCTTCGCCCGCTGGTCAAGGAGCATCGTGCGGAGTTTCTCGAGTGTTTCTGAAGAGATGTGTTTCATACCGGTGCAGTATAGAGGAATACTAGGAGGCGTGTAAAGAAGAGTTCTTCTTTTTAAAGACAAAAAGGGTGTGGCCTGAGCGTGTATAGAGGAAAATCCCACCCGCTACCGCAATAAGCCCGCGCAGAATTCCTTCAACATGAATACCGTCAATCTTCACGAAAGAGGGTTGGAAGAATGCCAGTACTACACCAATAACGCCGTAGCCAATTAAAAAACATGAGAGCAGGAATCCCGGCTGGGCCGTGCGCTTGTTCGACCGATACCACAAAAAGGTGCGGTATATGCTTTCTAATTTCCAAAGCGTAATGAAAAGCGCGATGTATAACACCGCCGCGTAGAGCTGAACCGGATGCCGTTTATCAAACACCCCGGGGAATGACATCCCGAACGGCAGTGTTGTAGGATTGCCAAATCCGCTTCCGTTTAAAAACATGCCGATTTGGATAAACACCAACGACACACTTAACCCCACCGCTGCAAAATCAATTGTTTCATAGACGTTCCATTTTTTCCTGCGGGCGGAAACGATGAGCGATAGCAAGCCTCCAAGAATGCCCGCCATTCCTACATAGCCTGGATACGCAAACAATGAAAACCACCGGAATATATCCAAACCGAAATCCGGAAAATGCGCGAGCACAAATCCTAGTCGTGCACCAACTAATCCCCAGAAGGCGGAGAGAATGACCGCATCCAATAATGCGGATTGATCGTAGTACTCCTCACTCCCCTTTTTCCAAAACACAAATGTGCCAGCCAAAAACGCCAGCACAAGAAACGGACCAAAAATAAGTACACGGAATAATGCGACGAGCTGATCCATATAGGGTAGTATACAGCACGGGTTGGCGATGACCGACGGCAATGACCGGCAGCGATCGACAGCAGTGGCTTGATCTCTTATGTACCTTTCCGGTATACTTCCCAGGTTATGCTATCAATCTCACACGCAGCAACCGGCGCGTTTCTCGCCGCAAAACTCCAAAACCCAGTGTTGTACATTCCTGCTATTCTTGCGTCACATTATCTTGAAGACTGGATTCTGCACTGGGACGTTGGAACAGGATTGTCGAATGGGACGCGCAAACGGAGCCACGCGTTTGTGCTTGAGCTGATTGATCTTGTATTGGCGATTGGAGTTGTGTTTTTGATGTTCCGCGATTCTGCCGTTGGAGTTCAACCGCAGATTTATTTTGGCGCGTTTCTTGGCCTTCTCCCCGATTTTCTTGAAGCCCCACGGAATTTTTTCAACTGGAACCCGAAATTTTTAAAACCACTGAATAGTTTTCACCACTCACTTCATCACTCAACACCGAATGTACTTCGCGGATTGATTCCGCAGGTTATTTTGCTTGCACTACTGTGGGCGATGAAATAAATGTGGTAATCTTGCCCCCGTTTGCCTTCTCCAGCGCTGTAATGTTCTTCGACTTATCTCCAATCTCCTTGCAAGCTCTCTTTCATTGCCCGCTTCAGCTAAAAGTTGTTCCAGCGTTTCCTTATCCGGAACTTCTTGAGGAATCCTTCCGGTAGGCCTTCTTTCAATCCCCCACCTTTTCATATCTGTATATACTCTAAATACGGAAACACCAAACTTTTTTGCTATTGCGGGAATGCTCATTTTTACTTTTTCATAGCACACACGAAGAAGCTCTGATGTATAGAGATTATCACTATCAATCTCAGTATTAGGGTGAGAATTTTCTGTAGACATTGCCGCTTATCATATCATGGGAAACACTACCGCTTTATGGTAAAATTCTCTCGATGAACGCCGAGATGCTGGAATGGTATACAGTCCAGTCTCAAAAACTGGTGGGCGCAAGCCCATGAGGGTTCGACTCCCTCTCTCGGCACTTTATGGACCGATTACCACACCAACCTCACAAGGTCGATGTTGCCATTAATATTGATGAAACTCTTTTACTGGAAAAGATATGGGCTAGTGTTCTTGGTCCCGAGCGAGAAAAGCTTGAATCTGAATGGCATTGGCGATATGCTCACACATTTATTAACTTCACTCTTCGCATACTTCAACACCAAGGAAAAATTTCTGATTCTTCATTACTTTCCACACACAAAGAACAAACACTTCGGGGTTTATCTGTTTGCAGTATTGGAGGAACAGAAGCGTGCATTTTAGCTGCTCTCGGAGCACAAGCAACCTGTATTGGACCTGAGCTTACTCATTTTCCTGCTCCAGAGAAAACAACCATTGTCCCGCATCGTCTTAATCCCGATATCGCTCAGCAATATGCCGAAGCATTCGATGTCACGATGTCTCGCCGAGTTCTAGATTTTGGAAGCGGATTAGATAATAGCTCTTATCTTGGTCACCAAAGACATTACCTTTCTTTTCTCTTATCTGCACTTGCAATGACAAAACTGAATGGGATCAGTGTTCACAGTATTAATCCAATCATTTTTGATGGTCAATTAGGAAGAAAAGGTGTTAGGGAAGATGTTGAAAAATACGCACGAATTTTAGAAACAGAAAAGGATTATGATGTTACATATTGTTTCACCCCGACTCAACACATTGAGGCGTCATCTATTTAGTAAAAAGACTCCTACATTTGCTATACTGATTCCATGCTCCGCACGATCTTCTCCCAGCTTTTCGATATTACCAGCATTTGGTTCTTTGTGTTCCAGTCCATTGTGTGGTTTGCGATTTGTCTTGGTGTCGTCGTGAGTATTGATGTTGCACGACCAGAACGGAGCTATGGAAAAACCAAGCAAAACCTTGGATTCTTGCTCTTGTTTATCGTCCTTTCGAGTAGCCTTCTCTATATTATGTTTGGAAGAACTGGCGCACGGGGGTAAAATCCCGGGGATAAAACCCTATCTTTCTATCTCTTCTGTTCCATACCGTAAAACTTAATGCGATCTCCTTTAAAGAACATATCGATCGTGCGAAGTGGGCCGTTGCGGTGCTTGGCAACGGTGAGTTTGACGTGCTCCGGCGCCTCGTCTTCTTCCCGATACAAAAACATGACAACATCAGAATCTTGTTCGATACTGTTGTGTACAACAATGTCATTTGCGATAAAGTTGGCATATCCGGGAACAGTCGCGTCAAATACTTTACGGATGCCAATTTTTGTAATACTCAAAATTTCATCCCAATACACATCCGAAGAAGCAAACATTCTCAAAAGATCATTGTCTAAAGCTTCTGCAATATTCCATAATCGTTCTCTTCCAATCGAATTTCTCTGTCTCCCTGTTCCGCTATATGCCCATCCCATAGTTTGATGAAAAGCACGTGTCGTTAATCCAAACTCAGCACGCGATGCTTCAATATATTTCCATAACGCCTTTGGAATAACATCGAGGTTTGGATTGCTTACCACCGTTTGAAGTAAAAGAAGTGCGCGGCGAGCTCTTCCCTCTTTCTCCCCCACACATCCCACAATCTCAAGAAAATGCCGCTGAGCCTGGGCTCCTTGAACCGCAACATTCCACATTGCCTGATATCCATGTTGTTTGACTTCGCGGACAGTAGAAAATACTCCAAGACGCAGAAGTAAATGAGCAACGTCTTCTGCCAACCTTTGGCTTCCTGATGCATAATACACAGATACTAACGGACCCTTCTTTTTTTCTTTACGTATAGCAATGCATCCATCGGTTGACCAAAGGTGACGCAGAAAAAGCGCTATGGTAGCGTTAGGCTGAGAAAAAACAGCTGTCGGGATGTGTTTTACTCGAGAATGCTGGCCGTAGATTCCAAGGTCTTCATCAAGCCAACGAACAATCGGATTTCTTTTTCCACGAGCCAATTTATATGGCGAAGAAAGATAAAGATGGTACCACTGTTCTTGTCGAACAAGGCGAGGAATAATGCCAAATGCGTGCACCGCTGATTCCGCAACGTACTGAATAAGCGGAAGTTCAGAATTTGTGTAGTGAAGCGGTTGGCGTTTTACGTAACATCCATCCCCAATAAGGTGTGCTAAGACAATGAGTTGATCGTCGGTAAGTGTTTGTTGAAGTTCTTTTGAAATCTCGAGCAACCTTGGTGTTCCCAATTGTTCCCCAACCTTTAATTGATCAAGTCGTTTCCATCCACTTACTGTAAAAAACGGATGGTTTGCAGAAGCGGTAATGCGTTTCCCACTGCGTAACTGCATTTCATAAACCATCTTTTTTCCACTTGGAAAGACCTTTGACATCACTGCCTGATGGATAATCATTGTTTCATCCATCGCAAGCACGGGAATGTTTTTTTTACCAACCAAAGATACGATTGGGACCCGTTTTCCTGTGTCCGAGCGGAAAATCAACGTATCGCCCAAAAGACATCCGCTTTCGCGCAAATCGGACAACTGCGGCTGTTTGACTCCTCGGCTCTCTACCGACCGGTTCAGCTGAGAAAGTGCTAATACTGGCACTTTTAATTCACGCGCCAGGTTTTTTAATCCCTGCGAGATTTCTGAAACTTCCTGCACGCGATTGTCCGTAGTATATCCGCGCATCAGTTGGAGATAGTCAACAATAATGAGATCAAGCCCATGCTCTGCCATCAACCGGCGAGCTTTGGTGCGGACTTCCAGAATGGACTGTCCTGGCGTATCGTCAAAAAACAGTGGAGCCTCGGCCAGCTCCCCCATTGCGTCTGAAAGTTTTTCAAAATCTTCTTCATCCAAACGTCCTGTTTTGAGTTTCCACGCGTCAATATCAGCCTGCTGAACCAGCAACCGGTCCACCATTTCTTCCTTACTCATTTCAAGCGCAAAGTACCCAACGTTTAACTTGCGCTCTACCGCAACGTGTTTGGCAATTGAAAGCGAAAAGGCTGTTTTTCCAATACCGGGGCGGGCAGCCAGAATCAACAAGTTTGACTTCTGCATGCCGGCCAACGTATCGTCTAACTCGGCAAAACCAGTGGGAACACCGCGTAACCCGCTGCTGTTTTTGTGCAACTCATCGAGGCGGTCAAAACTTTCAGCCAACGCTGTTTTGAGTGAAATAAATGACCGGTCCATGTGCTTTTGCGAAAGACCAAAAATATTCTGTTCGGCGGTATCAAGAATGTCGGATGTTTCTCTGGCCGGATTAAGGGCCATCTCAGAAAGATCGGAAGCCAACGTGATGAGAAACCGCTTGATCGCCATGTCCTTAATGATCTTGGCGTACTGCTTGACGTGTGCCGCAGTCGGCACTTTGGCGGCTAAATCCGCAAGATACGCTGTGCCGCCAATGTCTTTCAATCTTCCGGTTTTTTTGAGCATGTCGGTAAGCGTAACAACGTCAATGGGCTCGCGGTCGGCAAACAACTTCAACATGCCGTCGTAAATATCACGATGTGCTTCGCGGTAGAAATGTTTGGGTTCCAAGAACTCCGCGATTTGCACAATTGCGTCGCGGTCAATCAGCATGGCGCCGAGCACGCTTTCTTCAGCTTGAATGTTGTGTGGGGGTAGTTTTGGATCAGCCATATACGTGCTTTCTTAACACTCTCTAATAAAAATGGCAGGGATACACATACGCGGGCGGGCGTGTTTCTAGGCACATGTTTATTACGCAGGATTCATGACCACGAGCTCGGTTTCTTCCGGCAGACTTCCCGCGGTAACAGTGAACGACGTGACAAGCTCTTTTGTGACTCCATAGACTTTCATAAAGTCCTCAACCGTTGCGAGATCACCAAACACCTTATTTGAATGGGCAGCGGTGCGGTAGTGCATCGGAATAACATAGGACGGCTCAATCGCTTGAATCACCTCGACTGCGGTTTTGGGATCAATGGTAAACTTCCCGCCTACTGGACACAAAAGCACATCAACAACGCCAAGTTTTTCTATCGTTTTTTCATCTAACGTGTGTCCAAGATCACCCAAGTGGCACACAACCAAATCGTCCAAGTGAATTGTGTAGATAATGTTGCGGCCACGCTCGCTTCCCTGGCTGTTGTCGTGAAATGTTGAAAAACCAAACACCGAAACACCGGCAACTTCGTACTCGCCGGGGGCATCAATAACAAACGGGTGCTCACGGCGTGTTGTCGGGCTGATTTTATCAACCGCGTTGTGATCGGAGTGATCGTGGGATACCGTAATGAAGTCTGCGGATACCTTTGGCATCTTCAAACCCATGTCGCTAGAAAACGGATCAGTCACCACAATTCCGTTTTTTCCTTTGAGCGAAAATGCTGAATGGCCGAGGTACGTGATCTGCATCGTGGTAGTATAGTATCTCCTTTGTCGTTTCTTCGCAATGCAGAAACTGCTCTTTTATTATTTTTAGTATTTTTGATGGTACGATCAATGACAATCAGTGCTGGAAAAATCCAAAAAGGTTGATACAATACGATGATCCCTATGAAAAAAGAAGTTGTGTTCGCCATCGCGCTCGGTGCTATTGTTGGGCTCGTTATTACATTCGGCATCTATACCGCAAACAAGGCGCTCCAGCAGAGGCGCGAAGAAACAACAACCACACAAGTGCAGGACACAAAAGGTTCTTCGGAAAACGAGCCTTCTGCTATGCGGATTTACGCCCCGGAAGATGGGAGCCTTGTTGATAAAGATACGCTCCAGATTTCCGGTGTGACGTTTCCAAATGCAACGCTTGCGATCTACGTCAATGATGCGTTGTACATCGCTACTGCGGATGCAAAAGGCAATTTTTCTGCTGAAGTGAAGCTCGGCGCGGGAAGCAATGTGATCACGAGTATCGCAACCGCGCCAGACGGAACGCAGGAGCGCGACGCGCGGCTCGTCGTGTTTAGCACCGCAAATCTTGATGACGGGACAACCGCGACAAACTCAGCAAAACCAAAAGCTAGCCCAACACCGAAACCGGGAGGCACACAGTGAAACTCCGCATCTTACTCACTATCGGCGCCTTTTCCTTAGCAGCTCTTGCATTTCAAGTACACGCCGTAGTTCCTTCCCCATCACCATCTCCAAAGTCTTCACCTCTCCCCACATCAACACCGACCGCAACGAGTTCCGCGCAACAGGATACAGTGAATCAAAATTTGAAAGACCGCATTGAGAAGGCCATTGAGGAAAAAGCGCAAACTGTTGAAACCACGCGGAAAAAGCGCGCGATTGTCGGCATTGTTGAACGTGTCACAAGTGAATCACTCTCATTAAAAACACTCCAGAACACCACAGAAACGATCAAACTCGTTCCGAATAAAACCGCGATGCTTCAACTCCCAGGCCTTCAGCCGATCACACTGACCGATCTTGAGCTCAATAGTTTTGTGATCGTGATGGGATACAACGATGATGGCGTTCTTGAGGCCCGGCGCATTTTGTTGAGCCCCGTCCCCCTTTTTCCCGTGCGTAAAGAGGTCTTTTTTGGAAAAGTAGATGCGCTAACAACAACAGAAATTTCGCTGACGTTGCGGACACAAGAACAAAAAATACTTTCGCTATCGAAAAAAGTGCAGTTTCAGAAAGCCGATGGATCCAGGACAGTGCGCGCTGACGTGTCGAAAAGTATAGAGGTTTTTGTTGTCGTCCCTCAAGTTGAGGACGCAAGTCCTTCGGCGACATTGGTGAGAATACTCAAGTAGATCTTTCATAGTTTGACCCTGCGTGCTACAATCCCCCCACAAGTGAATACAAAGCGTTAACCGGAGTCACGATCCGGAATTCCGAAAGGAAACGCTGTTCGCCAAAATGCGGAACGGAGGTTCAACCGTAAAAACAGAACCGTCGATGTCGCACCAGCGGAGTCGGCCCAAGAGTTCTTCGGGAAAATACCGAAGAGAATGAAGGATGGGACCGCGGAAGGTCCTTTTTTTATGCGCGAGCCCAAAGCTCCGCAAGATAGCCTCTCGTTCCTTTTTCATCACACCAACGTGTATTGGGTGTGGTGGGAAGTGAACGGGAGGTTTTTTGTATAGAAAGGAGGTGAAAATTATGATTGATTCATTAAGCATTCGATTCGATGGTGAAATGGATGCGTATCTTCATCAGTCGAGAACCACTGGCATTACTCAGAGCAATATTGGATGTGACACTCGACGATTTAACAGATGAAGAGAAGCAACGTTTGCGAAACGGTGAAGTTGTGAACATTCCAGCAGATGAATTGTTGGCTCGAGTGTACGGCTCTACATCGTTTAAGTAAAACCATGAGGGGGAGAAGAGTCTGATCACCTCTTCCCTCCCTCAAAAATACACGTGCGTTCGTAGTATAGTGGGAAAGAAAGGATATATGGCAACACAAACACAACCACAAACACTCAAAGGATTTCGTGATTTTCTACCAGAAGAAAAGCGCATTCGCAATTTTGTGATGGGAAAAATCACTGAAGTTTTTGAACTTTACGGATTCGAACCATTAGAAACGCCAACACTCGAGTACGCTTCCCTGCTTCTCGGCAAATATGGAGATGAAGCTGACAAACTTGTATATACCTTCACCGACAATGGTAACCGCAGGGTAGGGTTGCGCTACGACCAAACCGTACCCACTGCCCGTGTTCTCGCGCAATATCGCGATCAACTTCCGCAATATTTTCGGCGCTACCAAATGCAAAATGTTTTCCGCGCCGATAAACCACAAAAGGGGCGTTACCGCGAGTTTACACAGTGTGATATCGACATTTTCGGCAGTACTTCTCCTCTCGCCGACGCCGAGATTATTGCCTGTACCTATGCGGCATTTGTTAATGTTGGGTTTTCAAAAATAGTGTTGCGGATCAATGATCGGAAAGTATTATTTGATGCGCTCCAGCCGTTTGCAACGGAACAAGTCTCCACTCTCTCCATGATTCAATCAATTGACAAACTCGACAAGCTTCCTCAAGAAGAAATTGTGAAAGAACTTTGCGATAAAGGGTTGCGTGCGGAGGTTTCTCAACAAGTGCTCGACGTAGTTCAAGCAGCACAACCAACAAAAAATCTTCAGCAAATCATGGACATCACAAATAACCTCGGCGTGCCAAAAGAAGCTATGCAGTTTTCGCCATTTCTCGCACGCGGTCTCGATTATTACACCGGCATGATTTTTGAGGTTATTCTTCCCGATTTCCCCATGGGATCGTTTGGCGGAGGCGGTCGGTACGATAACCTTATTGCACAACTTGGTAGTGTTCAAGTTCCAGCGGTTGGGATTGCGTTTGGGTTTGATCGTATGGTCGAAGCAGTGAAAACGCTCGGCATTGGTCAACAGAAGTGCAATCAATTAACAGTGTTAGTTACGGTTTTTGACGTATCACTCCAAGCCGAGTCTGCAAAAGTTGCGGCAACATTACGCGCAAAAAACATCTCGACAGAACTTTATCCATCAGCTGACGATAAACTCGCAAAACAATTTAAGTACGCGGCAAAAAGAAAGTTTACGCGTGTGATCGTTATTGGGCCAGATGAGGTAGTTCGAGGTGTTGTACAAGTAAAAACAATGGAAACGGGAAATCAGCAAACACTGCCGTTGGACGATGTTGTTGCGCAACTGAAGACCATGTAGACTGAAGTTTATGCCTGCCAAGTCACATCGTCACGCCCATCCTCAGCCTCACACCTCAAGCAGAACGATTGGCTTAATCGCGGTATTTTTCAACATCCTGTTCTGGGGCCTTGCGCCGGCCATTATTAAATCCGGCCTCGATGTGATTCCGGCAGAAGTGTTTTTATACTACCGCTTCTTGATTGTGATCGCGCTCGCCACGCCGTTTCTCTTCTTTTTTAAACCAGTATTCGCGTCACTCAAACGGCCGTCACAACTCCTCGTACTTCTCGGCATTGGCCTACTCACAAATCCCCTAAGTCTTGGTATGTTGTTTGTTGGGCTGAGTATGACAACTTCGCTAGCAGGCGCCATGTTATCCAGTACTGCCCCGCTTTTCATCGTGATAAGCAGCGCGATATTTTTGAAAGAAAAAATTACGCGGAACGAACTCATCGGCATTACCATTGCCACGATAGGAACCGTTTTTATTGTTTTGGAAACACCAGAACAGGCGCACGCGACTAACCCCGTTTTGGGGAATACATTAATTCTACTTCAAAACATTTTATGGACTGCTGGCGTTTTACTCATGAAAAAGTTCGCCCACAAACACCACCCGTTTTTATTCGGATACACGGGCTGGCTCACCGGCTTTATCTTTTTCCTTTTCTACACGCTCTGGCAACACCCCGCGTATGTTATGGCACCACTCTCCATCACCCAAATTCCGGAGGCATTTCTGCCGATTATCTACATGGCGGTGTTTGGCTCACTTATTGCTTTCACGGCGTATCAAGTCGCCCAACGCCACCTGCTGGCCTCCGAAGTCAGCATTTTCTCGTACCTTCTGCCACTCATCACGATTCCACTATCGCTTTTCTGGTTGCACGAGCGGTTTACTCTTCTGTTCGCGTTTGGCGGGCTTCTGCTGGCTGTGGGCGTGATTGTTGCCGAGCTCCACTCCCGCTCACGCTTCGTAAGCGTATTGAGGAAAAAACGGACATAATATCCTCATACATGCTGCCGAGTATGGGGACCAGTTTCATTTTCGTACGGTAATTGTTTGGTCCTGTCTTTATACTATGTGGTATACAAAGATATAGTTGACGAGAGAGATTACTCTCGTTAAAGTAGGGTTACTATGCTCTCCCAAAGCGATAAACAATGGATCACCGGACTGTTGTCTGGATTTGCTAAAAAGACAGACCTTGAGCAGTTTGCCAAAAAAGCTGATCTCGAAGCGTTCGCAACCAAGAAAGACCTTGAACGGTTTGCAACGAAAGAAGAAATTCGTGCCGATTTTGCACAGTTCAGAAATGAGGTCCGTACCACCGTCCGAACCGATTTGGAAAAATTTAAGAAAGACATACACGCCTCATTGGATGCTGATCTAGCTAAGTTTAAACACGCCATGTATGTTATGGTGCAAGCCCAACTCAAAAAATCCAGAGAAGATATGCGCGATGATTTCATTCAATTCAAGGAAAAGTTGTTCTTGACCGTTCGATCGGATATTGCACAGTTTAAAGATGATATTCTCACTGAACTCCGCCCTCTGCAAGATGACGATACTGTCCTTACTTTTCAGATTAGCGGACATACAGAAATTTTGGAAAAACATGAAAAACGGCTCACAATTCTGGAGAAGAATAAGCCGAAGATTTTACACTAAGTTTACGCTAAAATTTCAATGAGCATCACCTCTTGTTTCCACCCTATTTTTACGATAGAATAGCCCTCTATGAAAACAGGTATCCATCCGACATGGAATCACCAAGCAACCGTTACGTGCGGGTGCGGTAATACGTTCAAGACGGGGTCCGTGAAGGATACGATCGTTGTGGACGTCTGCTCCGCGTGCCACCCTTTTTACACCGGAAAAATGAGATTCCTTGATACGCAGGGCCGTGTAGAACGCTTCTCTATGAAACGCACTGCCGCTGCGCAAACAGTAAGAAAATCCAAGAAAAAGTCCGACAAGAAAGAGGAAAATCCGCTTTCTTTGCGCGACATGCTCGAGCAGGAAAAGAAAAAGCTCGTGTCTTCCAAAGCCAATTAGCTCTCTATATTCAGGCATACTTCCCCGCAACCGCGGAGGAATATTTGCGTACTCAGGAGAAATCCCACTACAATGCATACAATGAACAGCGTAAATCCTTTTCAGCAGCAGATCGAGGATATTGACCGGCGGATTGAGGAAAACACGCGGCTGAGTTCCGATCCCGAGTTGAGTGCGCTGGCGCTGGAGGAAATCCATACGCTCGAGGAACAAAAAAAGACGCTAGAGGAAGCGGCAACCTCGATTGAGTCTTCAAAGCAACGCAATGTTGAGACACGTGCAACGTTCACAAACTGCACAATCGAAATCCGTTCCGGCGCCGGTGGTGAGGAAGCAAAAATCTGGGGCGATAACTTGGGACGCATGTACACTCGCTACGCCGAGCTTAAGGGCTGGAAAACGCTCGAAATTGACGACGGCGTGATCAAGATGATTGGAAAAGACGCGTACGAAACGCTTAAATATGAGTCTGGTGTGCATCGCGTCCAGCGTGTTCCAGAAACCGAAGCGCAGGGCAGGATTCACACTTCAACCGCTTCTATTGTGGTGTTGCCGGAGGTTTCACAAACCGCCGTGGAAATCAAAGACGATGACTTGGAATGGCAGTTTACGCGTGCTGGCGGACACGGCGGGCAAAACGTGAATAAAGTCAGTAGCGCGGTGCGGTTGACACACAAGCCCAGCGGTCTCGTTGTGGAGTCCCGCCGGGAACGGTATCAAGCGCGAAATCGCGATTTGGCATTAGAGATTTTACGCGCGAAACTCTGGGATATTGAAGAGGAAAAACGGTTGGCACAAACCGGACAGCTGCGGTCTGCGGCAGGCCGCGCGATGCGGGCAGAAAAAATCCGCACGTATAACTATCCACAAAACCGTGTGACCGACCACCGCATCCACGTGTCCTGGTACAATCTTGAGAATATTCTTGAAGGAAATATGCAGGAAGTTATTGATGCGCTTCACGATCCGAAAAACTGGGAAGACAAAGGTTGTGCTGAGAGTGCTGGCAACGAACCACAAGATGAGTAATATTTGCGCGTCGCGTTAATCCGTTGATTTTTTGAGCGTTGCGGTAATAGTAGATGTTTTCTTCTCTCTCCAATACTCCAGTGTTACGATATCGCCAATTTTTTTCTGCGAAACGAAGCTTGCAATTGAACCCGTGTTTTCATTCACTGCTTTTCCATCGAATTTTGTGATGATATCACCCTGCTTGAGTCCAGCCTCTTCCGCAGCACTTCCTGGTATAACTTCGACAACGTACGCTCCTTCTGGCACGTCGTTTAACAATGCCGTTTCTTTTGGAATTACTCGATACCGCACGCCAAAAAATGGCCGGTCAAATTGGCCAGTTTTATTGAAGTTATCCAAACTCGCTTTGACCACATTGATCGGAAGCGCAAACCCAACGTTTTGCGCTGACTCTGCAACCGCCACACTCACTCCAATTACTTCTCCGGAGCTGTTGAGAAGCGGCCCGCCGGAGTTGCCTGGATTAATCGCCGCATCTGTTTGGATCACATCGTCTAAACGCTCCGCAAAACCACCAAGACCATCGCCAGCGTCAATCCCACGACCTAAACCTGAAATCACTCCCGTGGTTACAGTGTGCCGGAACTCACCCAGCGCCGTACCGATCGCGATCACAAACTGGCCAACCTTGAGATTGTCGGAGTTTCCCAAGGTAAGCGGTCTCAACACGGCATCTACTTTTAATATCGCCAAGTCGTTGACAGGATCGCGGTAAATATTTTTAACTTCGTACTCTTTATCATCTTTGGTAACGATCTTGTAGCTCGCGGTGGTATCGGCAACGACATGTTTATTCGTCACAATGAGGCCTGATTGATCAATGATAAATCCTGATCCAATGTCTTTTTTAATCGTCTGTTTTTGCGGTGTTTGCGGAATACCAAACGTACCAAATGGATCCATAAAGAAGGTAGGCTGTTGAACTTGCTGCTTGGTAATCGACACCGTGATTACCGAATCAGAAGACTGCTGGGCAACATCAATCACAATGTTTTCTTCCATCACTACTTCCTTCGTTTTTTGGAACGGCGATAATCCGGAGGAACCAAGCCGCGGGAACAGTATGTCAAGTGGTTTTACTACAAACAACCGGTCGGCAATCGCGCCGCCCAACGCGGAGATGATGATTAACAACACAATACCTACGGTAAAAAAGACCTTAAGCTGAGGTTTCGAAAACTTTATTATGGGCATACCAAAAATTATTTATACCACATCTCTACAGCGTGTCCAATGCTTTTTGCAATGCCTCATCCACATCTTTTGTGTCTGGGTTATCAACAATCTGAACATCTGGAGCTATGCCTTTTTCATGGATCCATGCGCCCGAGGGAAGCAGCCATTTTGCCACGGTGATGTGAAGACCGGCGCCGTCCGGCAGATCATCCTGTGCATCCTGCACCGTCCCCTTCCCAAATGTATTCTCACCAACGAGTTTTGCGCCACGGCGGTCGTGAAGCGCGCCCGCCACAATCTCGGATGCCGAAGCACTCCCCTTGTTCACCAACAGGACCACCGGCATATTGACAAGTTTTCCCTGTTTATTGACGGTGTACTCCTGTTTTTCGTTTCTCCCCTGCTGAGTGACCACAACACCGTCACGAATAAACTCGCTGGCAATTGAAATTGCCTCTTGGAGGTACCCTCCAGGATTGTTGCGCAAATCAAGAACTACACCCGCCACATCAGTTTTGTGCGAAATGATATCGGCTATCACCGCATTCCATTCCGTGTCCGTGCGGTCGCCAAAACGCGACAGTGTGATATCGGCAACTTTTTTCTTTCCTTTATCGAGATACTTGAGCTCGACCGATGGTATGGTGATGGTGTCGCGGGCCAACTCTTTTTCTTCTGGTTTTCCATCCTCGCGGAGCATTGTTAAGATTACTTTCGTTCCTTTCACACCGCGGATAAGGTCAACCGCCTCTGGAAGTGAAATTCCAGTTGTATCGCGGTCTACATTTTTTTGCGTATCTTTGATCCGTATAATGTAGTCGCCAGCACGAATATCTGCTTTTTCTGCGGGATGATTTTTAAGCGGCGCCACAACCACTAATATGTCATTCTTGAAACCCAGCTGAATACCAACGCCATCAAACGCTCCCTGTAAATCCTCAGCGCTCCGCTTTTGTTCTTCGGGCGGAAGATACACAGTATATGGATCACCTAGCGCCGCGGTCATGCCTTGAATTGCGCCGTACACCATTTTTTTGGCATCAAGTTTTTCGGGATCAACGTATGACTGCTCCAACCGCCTCCATACAACCCAAAACTGTGAGAAATCAACTTTTGAACTGTAGTCCGTTGGAACACTGGTGTTCACAATCCGCGAAATCTGCGGAACTGACTCAATAACGGTTGAAATGAGCGGGATTTTAACACCACGGCCAAGTTTGAAACCCAAAACTCCGCCAAGTACAATTAATAATGCACCTATAATGAACGACCGGACGTGCTGGAATTTTTGCTTTGGGACGAGGACCATGTCCTTTAGTGTACTACAGCGTTGCAACGAATGGCAATAAAGCAACATGGCGTGCGCGTTTGATTTGTCTCTCGAGAATGCGCTGTTGTTTTGCTGTTAATCCCGTGCGTTCGCGGTCCATGATTTGACCGCTTTCGGTCATAAACCTGTGCAAAAGATCAACATCTTTATAGTTGAAGACAAGGCTTTCTGCTTGCTTCTTGGACTCGATCACGGGTTTCATTGGTTTAATAAATGGCATACTGTTTTCCTTTCAAGAATATATGTTAAAACGGAATATCGTCACTAATATCTTCAGCGACTACCGGCTCGCTTTCTTTTACAGTGTCTTCACTCGCACCTTTTTTCTTGCGTTTTGATTTCGACGCTGGAGCAGCTGGCGCTGCTTGCGTGGCATCTGCTGACTTGGTATCTGCTTTATCGTTGGACGGATACGCGTATGACGATGTGTCTCCCGCATCTCCCGCAGCAGCGCCTTTGTTGCTGTCCAAGAGAATCATGTTGTCCATGACGATCTCTGTGACGTTGCGCTTCTGGCCGTCCTGGCCTGTCCACTCGCGTGTTTGAAGACGGCCTTCAACGTAGACCTTGCGGCCTTTTTTCAAGAGCTGTCCACAAATCTCGGCAAGTTTTGACCATGCGACGAGGCGGTGAAACTCCGTTTCTTCGTTCCGCTCTCCCCCTTCACCTGAAGTCCATGAACGGTTGGTTGCGAGCCCAATTGTGCAGACCGCTGTACCCTGTGGTGTGTACCGCAACTCAGGATCTCGTGTGAGATTTCCGATGAGCAGAACCTTGTTTAATGAACGTGATGACATACTACCTTTCCGGGGTCAGGACTACGCCTGTTCCTCCGCTATAATGAATACATGGCGGATGACTCCATCCGTCTGCAGAACATCGCGTTCGGCAGCTTGTGCCTTCGCGGTATCCAGCGAAAAGTAGTACACACTGTAGACCGCATCGGTAAATTTCTTGATTTTGTATGCCATCGACCTACGGCCCCAGACATCAATTTTAGAAACTTTTCCCTCTGCGGAGGTAATAATTTTGGAAACTTTGTCTTGCAGTTTTTGCAAGGCATCAGAGGTGAGTTCAGGAGAGAACAACACCATCAACTCATAGTTCTTTATCATGTACAGTCCTTTCTAGCTCGTAGGTATTGGATCCTTACTGGTCCTCCAGAAGGACGAGCTACGTTTTGTGTACAGCGCGCATTGTACCAAAACTTTTCCTCTGGGGCAACAACAGAATGTGTACTACTTGTCTTATAGTACATGCGCGACCTTACAAAGACCTTACGAAAATGAAATTGGTCTGTACTTGGCAGATGTGCGCTGAGGTTGAATGGCTTTAGCTTCCAATCAAAAACTCCACCACATCGCCATCCTGCATGATGTACTCTTTCCCCTCTTGCTTGAGCTTGCCTTGTTCGCGCACACCTTTCCATCCACCACAAGAAATAAAATCATCAAGCGACGCGATGTTTGCTTTAATAAACTTTTTCATAAAGTCCGTGTGGATCTCGCCTGCCGCCTCAACTGAGGTTGCACCAATACGGACCGTCCACGCCCGCACCTCTTTTTCGCCGGCGGTTAAAAAGGACTGTAAACCAAGCGTGTGGTATGCTGAACGGATAAGTCGCTCCAATCCACTTTCTGTAATCCCGAGTTCTTGTAAGTATGTTTTTTGTTCATCTTCCGACAACGCCGCCACTTCACTCTCCAGTTTCGCCGAGATCACGACGCACAACTCGGGATCAACGCCAAGTTTTTCACCAAACGTTTTCTGCAACTCTAGCGCGCGTGACGCATCCCCCTCATCAATGTTGCACAAAAACAACGCTTTTTTCGCGGTCAACAATCCCAACTCCTTACCGACTTCCCGCTCTTCATCGGAAGACAAAATCTCGCGCGCAGAAATGCCACTGTTCAACCCGTACTTGAGTTTTTCAACCACTTCCCACCGCAACTTTGTTAATGCATCAGTGACACCTTTTGGCTCTTTTTGCTTTTCAATCGTGGCGTAATCAACAAGCTGGAGTTCAGTTTCAACCACGCGGAAATCACTCAAAAGATCGGTTGCGCCAGCACGGATAATATTTTCATCAGAAAACGCGCGGAGCACATGCACAATCACCGCAACTTCGCGGATGTGTGAGAGAAATTTATTTCCTAAGCCCTCGCCCTTGGACGCGCCTGCCACTAAGCCAGCGATGTCCACAAACTCAACCGTCGCGGGAACTTTTGGGGGCAACACACCAGACTCTTTTTGAATAACCTCGGCAAGTTTGTCTAAGCGCGCATCTGGAACAGGCACAATTCCAATATTAGGTTCGATCGTTGCAAACGGATAGTTTGCAGCAAGCGCCGCCTGCTTTTTGAGAAGCGCGTTAAATAACGTGGACTTACCCACGTTTGGAAGACCGACTATACCTACAGAAAGATTCATGAGGGTATTCTAATTCAAAGACTTAAAAATAGCCAAAACCAAGTGTACGATATACATAGGAATGATACACAAAGATTATCTCAGAAGCAGTGTCTTCGGATTCGAAGACGCTCTGGTCTCTACGACTGGAGTGGTCATTGGCATTTCAACTGGAACTTCAAACATAAAGTTTATTGTCCTCGCGAGCCTTGTCACCATCGCCGTTGAGGCTGTTTCTATGGGTGCTGGACAATTTTTGAGCGAACGGACTTTGCACGAAGCTGATAAGAGAAAGCATCGCGACAGTCTTCTCATGGGTTCGGTGATCATGTTCTTTTCCTATTTTTTCGGTGGCCTCATTCCCATTTTTCCTATTTTCCTTCTCCCCCTTCCTCTAGCAATTTTTCCCATTCTCTTCCTCGCTTTCTTGAGCCTCTTTATCTTAGGGTATGTGAAAGGATTAATCGTAGAAATTTCTCCGACACGAAGTGCTTTAGAAATGCTTTTCGTTGGAGGCCTCGCCACAATCATAGGTGTCATCGCAGGATACTTTTTAAGAGTGTAAAGGTTCTCGTTCAATAATTTTTACGTGAAGAAAAATCATGGTATATACTGTGTGTATGGAGATATTTCGTAAAAAGCACATCTCTCTCCCTCTCCTCGGATTTCTTCAGGCACTCGGGGTAACAACGTACTGTTCGCTTGTCGGCCTTTTCATGACTCACGCAAACAAGTGGTTTCCAACGCCGCAAGTGTTTCTTGGTCCCGCCACATTTCTTCTGCTTTTTATTGTTTCCGCGCTCATCACCGCACTCATTGTGTTCTACAAACCCTATCTTCTCTTTTTCGAGAAAAAACAAAAAACTCAAGCGCTCCGGCTTGTCATGTATACAACAGCGTGGATTGCAATATTTTTCTTTCTTTTCCTTATTGGAGTTGCTCTATTGAGGTAAACATATGCCTAAAATCATTCTCATCCTTCTTGTTATTCTCACCATTACTGGATACATCCGCGTACCGTTCACACATATATCGTTATTCACGATTGCCGGACGCACGGTTACGCTCAACGATGTGCTGATTTTTGCGGTGGTCATGTGGTTAATTGATATTCTCCCATCACCACTCCGTGAGATTGCAATTGTTGCGCTGTTGGTGTGGATCTTGGCGACGCTCGGCGTGATCGTGATCGCGGGACTTCAACAGATCGTCCTTATCGCGCTCATTGTGGGACTGATCGCGTATCTTTTCAAAAAATAACAGTCTTGTGTTGGATTATTGAATCGCTGAACTAATGTGTGTTCTGTGTTTCCGCACCCAACGCCGTTTTCTGACGGATCGGCGACGGATTGAGCGCGTGGTACTCTTCCAGCGTCTGCACCGCGCGGAACACAAACGACAAAATAATATCTTCCGTTAGGTTAAACACGTTGAATGGAATGGTTGGAACACCATAGGGTAAGTACGTCATGTCTGCTGAGTCTGTTTCGCCCTCTACAAACGAAGGCAAGTTGAATGGCAGCATCTTTCCATCTAAGTACTTTGTGCGCGCGGAAGCTTCTCCACCGTATGGCTTGAAAAACTTCCCTGCCGGATCCACACAGTACAACATCCCACCGGGTGACTCGATCGTCCCGCCGCCAACGATGCGCGAGACGCCAATTCCCGTTGCACCCAATGCCAGGGTGGTCGCGATGTGGTCACTCGCTCCGCCTTCGACAATAATGGGCAAAGAAACTTCTCCGCGAAGCTTCCATACGAGCTCTGGCCAGTCAATGACCGAACCGCTGCGTACGCCGGTAATGCACCGCCCTCCTCCACCAATGCCAACGTAAAATCCATCCACCCCCGCTGCTTCCAGTGCTTTCGCCTGTTCTACATCAACAATTTGGCCTGCAAAAATTTCGACATTACCATCATAGATTTTCCGTAGTTGCTGGACGGTGTGTAATGCACCAAGTCCGGGTTCCGGCGAGTACACGCGGAACACGCGGATGCCGGCCTCATACAACGCCTGCGCGCGCTGGAGCGCTTTTTTGGGCTCGGTTTCCAGAACACCCATGAGGTTGTGTCTCCATTGATCCAATAAGAAACGTTTGTCCTCAGTACTGCGTCCAATCAATACTTCACTCTCTTTGAGCGCGTTTAACGTTTCGCGCACAAGGTCCGCTTGGCGTTTGACCGAAGAAAACGGCCCATTGCGTGGAACACCGACTAAACAGTGGCACTGTGCCATGGTTGAGAGCGCGGAAACACTCCCGTAAATATCCGGCATCGCGGAACCCACTAAAATAGACCGGGCCCGGCGGCCGAGTTTTACAAACGGCCCGTGTAAAAATCGTTCGGTGCGGGAAACACGCTGGCGGTCGGCGCCAACAACCGAAACACCTAAGTCAGCAATAGACGCCGCCAAACCACGCCTGATCATTGCGTCCATAACGTCACTAGAAATTTTTGGCGCAGGAACAAATGTGCTTTTCTGCACTTTTTTAAGTTCGATTAATCGTTGGGGGTGGTTAAATAGCTCCAAGAAATATTGACGCACGCGCAAAATGTGCACCATCTCCTCCGGTTCAATCATTGCTTTACGGACACATGGCAAAAAGTCGAATGGGGTTGTAAGCATACCCTGGCTTGGGTATGCGTTTGTGCTTTCGCGGCTTTCAACATACCAAAACCGCAGATATGAAGAAGCGTCGCGTTCAAATGGGGCTAATTTTTCTTGAATGAACGTTTCCCACATGCCGGCGTCGCGGAACGTGTCGAACTTGGGCAAAGGCTGATTACTGCGTGTACGTCGTACCACGGGGCGGTTCGTTGCACGGCGGCGCGTTTTGCGTTTAGTTTTCATGCGGGGGCAGCGACAACAGTATACGTGCCGTCGGGGTTGTCTACAATATGCCAACCTGCTGATTCTAGTTGCGTGCGTACGGCATCCGATTCTGAAAACTTTTTTGCATCGCGCAAAGCTTTGCGTTGCTCGGCAAGTTCAGTAATATTTTTTGGAACTGATTGAACTGGTTGAGTTTCACGCTTTGTAACGTGTTGCGCTATCTGCAAACCAAGGATTTCATCAAACTCAACCAGAAGATCATACTTGTCTTGGCCAGGAATGTTGCTTTTCGTTACTTCCCACATGATCGAAAGCGCCTCTGGCGTGTGAAGATCGTTTTCAAGATGGTCGTAAAACTGGTGACGGTATTCTTCAATTTTTTGCAGTTTCTCTTGAGATAGCGCGGTGCGTTCTTTTTCTTTTTTGAAGGTTGTGGCCAAAGCGATCAACCGGTCATACGCAACCTGCGATGCTTTTAAGTTGTCCCATGTGAAGTTCAACTCACTGCGATAGTGTGAACCTAAAAATAACAAGCGCAGGGCCATTGGTGAAAACCCACGCTTCACAATTTCGTCAATCGAGTACACATTTCCCAATGACTTACTCATTTTTCCGTCTTCAACGCGCAAGAAGTTATGGTGAACCCAGTACTTCACGAACGGAACTTTACCAGTCGCCGCTTCACTTTGTGCAATTTCGTTGGTGTGGTGCACCGGAATATGGTCAATGCCACCGGTGTGCAGATCAAACTGATCACCTAAGTACTTCATACTCATCGCGGAACACTCAATGTGCCACCCAGGAAAACCCTTGCCCCACGGCGAATCCCACTCCATCTGCCGTTTTTGATCTTTCGGCGAGAACTTCCAAAGCGCAAAGTCGGTGGGGTGTTTTTTCCCAGCAACCATGTCCACGCGCGCGCCAGCTTTGATGTGTTCGAGATCGAGGTGCGCGAGTTTGCCATAGTCCGATAACTTCGATGTGTCAAAATACACACCGTCATCAATGACATAGACAAAACCGTTTTTTTCTAAGCGTTGAATAAGTGCGATTTGTTCCGGAATATGGTCGGTTGCGCGACATGAAATATCGGGCTTGCCAACTCCCATCAAATCCATACTTTTCCAGTAATGATTTTCAAACTCCTTGGCAATCTCCCACACCGTTTTGTTGTACTTGCGCGCGCCCTTCTCCATCTTGTCTTCGCCTTCATCAGCATCGGAAACAAGGTGGCCAACATCGGTGATATTCTGCACCTGCTTCACGGAAAAACCGGCGTGTTTTAATGCGCGGATCAGCACATCATCCATGACATACCGCCGTAAATGGCCAAGGTGAATGTAGTCGTAGACCGTAGGACCGCAGGCGTACATGCCAAGGTTGCCAGGCTGAAATGGAACAATGTCTTCGACTGATCGTGAAAGCGTGTTGTAGAGTTTCATCATGTGTTAGGCAGACTACCCTGCGCCAAGGTTGCGTGATTTTTCTGCATTCGCAGCATCTTGTGCCATCTTTACTTGTAGATTTTCGTGCTTTTGTTTTTCTAGCTGTTTGATCTCGAACTTTTCCTGTTCTTTTTCCTGTTGTTTTTCGACTTTCTTCTCTTGTTCTTCCTGGGCCTTGCCTTGCGCGTAAAACTGCTGTTCGTCGGCCATGAGTTCGCGGTGCCGTTTTAACTTCGCGGTGGTTGCGGCTTGATCTTCCTGTAGTTTTTGTTGAATCAGCGCTTTTTGCGCGGGATCATCCGCTGCTGTCATCGCTTTTTCGGCATTTTTCTGCGCTTCGTTTTTTTCGCCACCTTGTGCCGTATCTAACGGAGGTTTCCCACCCAGAATTTCCTCAAGAATATCGAGTGGTGTTTTTGCAACGGCCTTCGCGGTATCCACTGCTACACCGCTCAATGCGCCGCCTACATCTGAAGCAATTTGTGTAACATCATCACCGAGTCCCATGGTTTAAGGATAGCAGAGAGACAAGGAGAAGTGAACTACGTATGTCTGAAATCTAGCGGGCTAAGAACCTTCAATTGCATTGCTCGTGCAGTTTCTTCCGTATCGGCAGGCCGATCGGGATTTCTTTCTCCATTTTTGCTCCATTGAAGCCGTGCCAATTCCCGAAGCTCCTCAAGCTGATCTAATGTTATTTCGTTTAATTCAGCGGCCAACATAGCTTCTTCCATACCAGTAAGGATAGTACTGTAGAATCCAGGAGACCAAATTATTCCCCCTAAATATCGCGTATATGTAGCTTGTTCCGGCGTTCCTCCCCAATCTTTCATAACAAATTCGTGAATGGGTCCATGAGCGGTTTGAATAATTCCTTCACCAGTATGTGCCGCATTGAGTTGTTCAAGAATGTCTCCCTTTCCCATATTCCTCCTTTTTACCTATACTTCGCACTATTGTACTCTTTTCATTACTATTTTCAATTCATATACACCGTGTTCTCTTTAGACTCCGGCGGAATAGTAAAACACACAAAAACCACTTCTTTCTTTGAATCATTTACCCCCTCGTGGATTTGGTTTTTCTTACGAAGGTAGAGTTTTCCCTGCTTGTGTGTTTCGCAGTTTCCTTTCAGCACACACTCAATCTCTATTCCTTTATGGAAATGTTTGGGCTCACTTCTCCCTGGTTTCATCCAGTACACATAACAGGAGCAAAAAGCATTGTAGAAAATTTTCTTACTTTTTCGATACGGGCTTGTGGTGTTTGACATTATGGTGCTTTCAATCCCCTCAGTATTTTTTCTATAATTTCATGTTGATTTGCCAATTCTTTTTTGCATATGCTGAGGCTTAATAAACCCCATTTTTCAGTGACTTTTTTATCAAGAAGTGTCACCAAATCGGAAAAAGGCATGCTCCTTATATATCTCATTGCATAAGAAAACCCCTTAATGGAAACAAATCGATAACAATCTGCATTGCAACAGATTTCCGACTCTAATGAGTAAAATTTTTGAGTACCATGATGCTCTGAGATACAGTGGCGGATGTTTTCTTTTACTTCGTTTGAAACTATAGATTGATCGAGTATTTTATTCGCTTTAGCCAGTGACATTGCAATATGCTCTTCCAATTTTCCCGCTCGAATAGCCTGACCAATGAGACAGTCCATCAGAAGAGTTCCTGCCTCGACAATATTAACATTCGCCCTTAGTTTTTTTGCCAGTTTCTTACCAACTTCACGAGCCAAATCAACGTGAAATTTTACTGGCATGCCGGTTTTTTCAACTTCGTCATATGCTAGTTTTCTTGTTTGAACTAAAAAATCCCTCACGTCATCTCCTCTTCCTCTCTCCATCCTCCCGCCGGAATTTTTCTTCAACTTTTGAGTACACACGGAAAAATGCCTGATATAAATTTGCTCCAATTTCTTTAAACGCAAACCGCCGGCCTTTAACTTCGGTAATCACCTCTACTGTCGCATCGCTGGTATTTCTCCCCTTGCGCTTTACGCGGTCAACAACAACTTCAACATTCCGCACTCCAAGCGAAGGAAACTTTTGGAGGCGTGCAAGCTTTTCTCGGAAGAACTGCTTGACCTGTTCTGTCAACTCTACGGTTTTTGATGACAGCATGATGTTCATGCAGCCTCCTTTCTTCCACGTATATTCTGTCCACCTACGCCATTTCCCGCCGACCCTCCATCGCGCGCGCAATCGTCGTGCCATCGGCATACTCAATGTCCGCACCAATCGGCAGTCCGTGGCCAATGCGCGTGATGGTGATGTGCTTTGCGTTCGCTGTTTCGGTTAACAATTGGCGAATGTACATTGCGGTCGCCTCCCCTTCCATTGTAGGATTCGTTGCCAAAATGACCTCGTGGACTCCGGCAAGGCGCTGCGTGATGTCGTTCAAATAGAGTTGATCCGGTCCAATATTATTCAGTGGTGAAATTGCGCCATGCAGGACATGGTACAAGCCAGTGTAGTGGCCAGAGCGTTCGATCGCGAGCACGTCTAGCGGTTGTTCAACGACACACAACAATGACACATCGCGGGAAGAATCATCGCACACATCGCACAACTCATTTTCGCCCACATTGTGGCACTGCGAACACAGTGTTGTTTGCCGCTTCATCGCAACAAGCGCGTCGGCAAACTTTTGGACTTCGGGTTCCGGCACATGGAGTAAATAAAATGTCAGCCGTTGCGCGGACTTTGGCCCTACTCCCGGCAGTTTTTCAAATTGATGAATGAGCGCCTGAATAGACCGCGGAAGTTTCATGTGTGTATTATGCACTATTTTTGAGAAAATGCGGTCGGGATTACTGTCCCCCGCCACCAAGCAAACCACCCAAACCACCACTCATTTGCTGAAGTTTTTTCGCGGCAAGTTCCTGCGATTTTTTAATGGCTTTGTTGAGCACATTCACCGCGTCTTCGCTGGTAATACCTTGAACGCTGAAATGTTTAATTTTTTGTGAACCGGAAATGACCACGCGGATATCGCCCTCTTCAACAACAATCTCCTCTGCTTCCAGCTGCTGCTGCATTTGGATTGCCTGTTGGCGAAGTTTGTTCAAATCACCAAGTTTACCGAGTACGTTTGCCATAGTTCACTCCTTTTATATGTTTGCGTATGTGTATAGATTTGCGCGATAACAGGGGTAGTATAACACATCAAGTGAGTGCTCTAGATATTTCTGTGTAACGGAATACCTTGTGGACGTTTTCCCCTTTTTATCAACTCTTGATCTTTTTGAGACCAATCATCCAATTGAACACCAGATGGGTTTTTAAGCAACTCTTTTTCCCGTGCATCACGAATCAACGTCGCAGCAACAGATATTGGAAGCATCGGAAAACTTTCAATTGTTGATCCTTGGGGGGGTCCTTCTGCCTCTATTCCAACACGAATTTGTCTCAACTTCGCTTCAATTGCCGCAAAAGGGTGTGTGAAACAAAATAATACTTCTCTTGTATGTGTAATCATTATTAAAAAGTATTATACGCTCTTGCCCTTTTTTACCCCGCAAACACTTCCTCTGCCGCCTGCACTAATTTTGCGTCCTCCTCTTTTTTCTCTGCAACGGGCTCCTTTGGTTTCTTTTTCCCAAGCACAAACTTGAGCGTTGCTTTGCTCACACCACACGTTTCGCGGATCACTTTTTCTAAGATATGGCGATGTTTTTCCTGTTCGAGTTGTTCTTTATGGAAAGGATAAAATACTTCAATCGTAACGGCAGACCCGTTCGTTTCCATGGGGCGGGTAGCGCGGAGCAAAGCTTCAACTGTTGCATTCGTTTGCTTAATCGCTTTCAACACAATGGGCCAATTCAATTGAAGCACTTCAAAGTTGAGCGAACCCGTGAGTGGCTCTTCGGTTTGTTTTGGAGGTGGCTCCACAGTTGGTGAAGGTGACGCCAGTGTCGGTGTTGAAGTTGACGTTGGATTTTTTTCGCGTGGTTTTTCAACATGCTCATGTCCCTCTTCTTCCACTATGTGCTCACCACCCCCACCCTCTAGGCATAACGATAAACACGCGAGTTCAAACGGGAGATACGGGAACGGAAGCAGTGCGTCGGGGGAAACATTCAACACTGCTAATATATGCTGATACACACGTGATTTTTCAAGAACTTTTTCTTCAACCGCACGCACCATCTCCTCGTGCATCATCGCCAATACCGTTTTTTGCACATACGAGAGATCTCTGTCGTTTTGCTGGGCAACCTGAAATACCGTACTCACAGCTTGCGCGTCACGTTTCGTGATTGCCTCAATCAACTGCTTTGCCACTGCACTATCGGCGCCGCCAGAAGTCTTGAGATCATCTATGCTAATTTTTGTTTTCCCCTGAGCAACATGCTCCAATAACTTCACCGCGTCACGGAAACTTCCTTCGGCCCGCTTGGCAATATCCATCAGCACACTTTCTCCCGCCGTAATGTGTTCGACATCTACAATATGCTGTAACGCAGACACAATATGCTCGGGCAGGGCGCGCTGGAACTGCACGAGAACGCACCGGGAGATAATGGTTTCCGGAACTTTATGCAGTTCGGTGGTCGCAAGAACAAACACCACATGCGCCGGTGGCTCCTCGAGCACCTTCAGGAGTGCGTTAAAGGCCTCGGTCGTGAGCATGTGCACTTCATCAATAATGTACACAGAAACCAACCCGTCGCTTGGAGCAAGATACACGCGTTCGCGCAGAGCACGGATATCATCAATGCCACGATTACTGGCGGCATCAAGTTCGGTGACGCAAAAACTGTTGCCTCTCGTGATTGCAAGACACCGAGGACACGCGCCGCATGGTTCACCAAATGCGTGGCCAGCTTTGTGATCGGCACTCTTAAGCGCTTTTTTGACAAACTTCTCATTTTTCTCACAGTTCAGTACCTTGGCGAGAATGCGGGCGCTGCTTGTCTTGCCCGTACCTTTGGAGCCGGCAAAAAGATACGCGTGCGAAAAACTCCCGCTATCGCGGATACGGCCAAGCGCCTCACGGGAAGCGGGCAAGTTTAGTTCAGAGATCGTTTGCGGACGATAGGTGCGGTACCACATACAATATTTCTTTCGGGACAGGAATGCGAACTATTGGCGATGACTATTGCGTACACATGTACTCTACCATGGATTAGTCGTGATGGAATCCTAGCAGATGCATGAGTCCATGTTCAACAAGAAAACAGATTTGCGCGTCCACCATTTTTCCCAACTTGCGTGCTTCTTTGACTGCTTCGGGAAAACACACCACAATGTCTCCAATGTGTGAAATGGTGTCATCATTTTTGACAGTACGCGGAAACTCTTTTTCGTGTTGTTCAGGATCGTGTTGAGGAAACGACAACACATCGGTGACGCCTTCATGCTTCATCAATCCTTCGTTGAGCTCAATCATGCGGCGGGAACCAACAATGGATACCGAAACTTCAACATCATCCGCGCCATGCTCTTTGAGTGCGCGTTCAACACTCGCGCGAATCGCTTTCCTATTCACAGGATATCTTGAGCCAACACGCACTGATGTAATGATCATGGATCGTTTTACACACCTCTATAACGGTTTCTTTGCCTCGCGTATCGCGATATGTGCGTCGCGGTACCTTCTGCGTTCTAACTCTTTTTTGTGTTCTTTCCGCTTGAGTGCGGGTTTCTTGTAAAACTCTTTTTCTCTCAAAAGTGGAAGTGTATTATCGATCACCACGCGCCGCTTGAAGCGACGAATGACGCTCTCTGTTGATTCATCTCGTTTTGCTCGAACAATCGTTGCCACGTGAACACACCTCCTTCCTCAAAACTATATTAATGATTCCTATGACGTGTTTTTGCGCCTAAAATTTTTCTCTGCTCCTCTTTGTATTTTGGACCTGCCTCTATTGTCTCAACTTCCAACGTATTCAAAAATCTTTCATGATATCGTTTAATAAATTCCTCCTTTGTCAAACTTTTTGCTGCTACCGCTAAAGTAGGTCCTAATATTCCCCTCATCGCTTGGTCATAAAAATTTTCTGGATCATTGATTGCCGCTCCTGGTTCACATCCGATAAATGCGTCTGCTGTCATATGAGAAGCTATTCTACCCTTCCCTAGGCGTTTTTCCAAGCATGAGTTGGTACGTTATTTCTTTTCTACAACCGCACGGATTTTTTTTGCAATCTCCGCGAGTTTTACATCGTCCATTCTTTTTCCACCATGCGATGAGAGATACCCAGGATATTGGTTAAAATAGAGATCTTGTAATCCGGATGATTCAATAGGCTTCCACTCCTTCATATTTCCTGTTCCATGCATTGGAAATAATTTGGTGTGCAGATGATCAACTCCAAACCCCTCGAGGAACATGCCTGTGCGACCCACGTCAGAAAATGCTTTGGTTAAAAGATTCCCAACCGTCCGCGTAGCCTTCATTAAATCAACATAAATGCGTTCATCATTAGCAAACACATCGCTTGGATAGTGTTCTTTCGTTGCAACAATGGTAAAGCCGTCGGTGTTAGGAAAAATGGATAAAAACGCGATATGTTTGTCGTCCTCCCAAACTTTGTGGCTCGGCGATTTTCCTTCGGCAATCAAACAAAAAATACAGTGTGGATCTTTCATATAACTTTTTCTCCTTATATAATATTCTTTGCAATCTCAATAACCTCTTCAAGCGAAAGTGGCGATGGTTTTTGGCTGATTTTTTGCGAACCATTCAGCACCATATGCCGTCCCTTATGGAAAAACCACGAGCCTTTTGTATCTTTTTTCACAATTGCTTCATGAAGTGGTGTCAAATCAATTTCTGGAAGCGGCGCTGCTTTTATCCGGATATTTCCTTGCCGCGGATCTTTTTGAATCACAAGATTAAATCCTTTCATTTGCGCATACCGCAACACCGCCTGGTTTGAGGTCAGTAATCCAATCCCTTTTCCCCATTTCGTTGAAAACTCAATACCTTCATCCATCACTTCCATCGCGCGCTTACGCTCTTTCAATGAAGCATAAATGCCATCCAAACACTTCATACCAAACGCTGTTTGCGAATCATCGTCGTGCAGTTGTGTATACTCCAGCCCATGCAAAATCCAGCGGAGCGTAAACAGGTAGCGCTCGTGCGATGCTTCCGGCCAAAAGTAATCTTCAAAATGGTCATCTATCACGACATACTCCACAACCTGCTGAAGCGCCCAGTCATCTTTTAACTCTGGATGGCGGGCAATGAGATCGTCATACACCAGGCTTGCCGCGCTGATTCGTTGCATTCCTCGGTCGGCTTGATGGTGGTCAAACTCCCCCTCTCCCGTATCAACGTGCGTGACATCCTGTTCACTCACACTATGTTCCTCGCGGACCACAACCGTTAATTTTTTCCCCGCGTCTACGAACAGAATTTTTGCATCAGCATACTGCTGGGAATCAAACCGTTTGAGAAGCCACACTGAGGTAATCGCATCAATGTCTGGCGCATGATGAGTGACAAGAAGTTTCATATAAATATGATACCAGATAGAGGGGGTGCTTGCGCGCAGAAAAGTCTGGTGTATGATATTCCTGTTTGAAAAGGAGAAAGATGGTAAACAATGAAACACAGCGCAGTCTTCGAGTTCTTGGATTTATTTACGAAACACCGACAGATGAACGTAACAGGAGTGTTCGGGAATGGTTAGAGGGACTCCAAGCCCCGCAAGCACCCGGGACAGGAAACCTTACTATAGCTCATTTGAGAGTACTTGAAACCTTATTGAAAACCCAAAGGTTAAAACGTGGAAACATAAGGAAACACGATACTGAAGGAACACACTTCCTTGATATTCTCAATGCAAATGGGCAGCTTGTGGCCAGAGCGTTATTGCAGTTTCTTGCGCAATAATTCTACTTTACCGTCACGCTTTTTGCCAAGTTCCGTGGCTTATCAATGTCCCTCCCCAACCTAACCGCAGTGTAGTACGCCAACAATTGGCCCACTACAATATGCGGAAGGAGCGTTGCTTCTTGTGCATCACCGACCGGTAAAAAGATGTCAAATGTCGAGTTCGGCTTTGATGAAATACCGATCATGACTCCACCCCGCGCGCGAATTTCCATCGCGTTTGCCACCACCGCATCGTACTCTGCATCATCGGGTGCAAACACAACACATGGTGTCCCTTTTTCGATAAGTGCGATCATGCCGTGTTTAAGTTCTCCACCCGCAAATCCTTCGGCATGAATGTATGCAATTTCTTTCATCTTTAACGCCGACTCCAGCGCCGTGGGATAGGAAAATCCACGGCCAATATAGAACATATTTTTCTGTTTGGCCAAGAGTGGAATCACCGGCGCAAGATACCTTTTGTAGTACTGCGGAGTAAGGAGTGTTTCTATGGATTTTTCAGCTTTTTTTAAGATACCTTGTCCATATACACACTTCCTACCAACCGCAGATGCTAACACAATCAAATGGCTAATCATCGCCGTTAGTGCTTTTGTTGAAGCAACACAAATCTCGGGGCCCGCGGTAAGCGGGATGGTAGTGTCGGCAAGGCGGGATAGTGCCGATCCCATCACGTTCACGAGCGCATCAACATGCATTCCGCGTTTTTTCATATCCTTTGCGGGTTCAACAACGTCAATCGTCTCACCGCTTTGAGAGATACATAACGCGGTCATGTTTTTAGTAAGTGCGGGTGAAATCGCATGATACTCATTCCCCTGCACCGCACTCCATTGTTTTTGTGCAAAATGCGCAAACAGCGCTGTACCCGCCAATGACGCGTAGTACGCCGAACCGCATCCTACAAATACTCCCCGTTCCGCATGTTTTATGTGAGCAACAAGTTCTGTCGTGTTTTTCTGCTGTGCAGATTCAGCAATATGCCGTATGACTCTCGGCTGTTCGTGCATTTCTTTGAGCATAAAATGCGCGTATCCGCCTTTATCAACTTTTTGTGAAGAAAATAGCGCGTCCGCAGTGGCAAGTTTTAACGTTTTTTTCTTACCTGAAAGTGTATACAGCCGGACAGTGTTATTGCGCACAACTACCATTTCACCATCTTCCAGTGGTCGGACTTTTTCCGCGATCGTGGAAAGTGATGCAAGGTCAGACGAGAAAAGATACTCGCTGTCTTTTGTTCTCCCCAAAATCAGTGGTGATCCTGTTTTGGCTGCAACCAATGTGTGGTCTTCAGCAGAAAACACGAGCACTGCGTTAAGACCGTGCAAACGTTGGAACGCGTGGCGGACTGTTTCAACAAAAGTATTTTTTTGAAGATTTTCCTCAATCACGTGAATCAATACCTCTGTATCTGTTTCCGACCTAAATGTGTGTCGTTTTTTGAGTGATTTTTTCAACTCTTGATAGTTTTCGATGATGCCGTTGTGCACAATCGCAATCCGTTTTGTACAATCCAAGTGTGGGTGCGCGTTTGCGTCCGTAACTCCACCGTGCGTTGCCCATCGCGTGTGCCCAAACCCCATTGTGCTTTGTGGCAAAGAATGTACGCTCGCACCGATTTTTCCGGCATGTTTTTCAACCGCAAACGTGTTATGAGTAACAACCGCAACGCCCCAAGAATCATATCCGCGGTACTCCAGCTGTTTGAGTCCGTTCAGAACGGTGTCCGCTGCATTTTTTTGTTTCGTCACTGCAAAAATTCCGCACATACAATGCTCCTTTCAAGAGACGCACATATATTCGTATAGATGATAAAAGACAGACCGAAGATGGCCTGGACAACCTGCAACTGACTTTGGCCTCCGCGTTTCCACAGAGTTTTAATCAACTGCTTACGGATTGTTGTCGTGTCCGGAGGGTTTCCGCTAGATACTGCGCCGCATAGTGCCGGTGCGTCCGATTGCTCTTTCTTCTTGATTGCTCAAGAAGCGAGCCCCCCTTCCTCGTATCCCTGCTCTTTGGTGTTACAAAGCGAGGGCCACACGCTCGATGTTGATGAGAGATGGCCTCCTTTCCTGTATGCCCTATTATGCCACGAAAACACCACAATGCCACTATGCGCGATATTTCTTTTTTCCTTTATCCGCAACCCCAAATACTGCCCCGCGGATCTGATGAATATCCCGTTCACATGCAGAGTTAAAAACACGTTGTTCTTCAATAAATGTTCCCACTTTTTGATGAACGGCAAGATGGATTCTGCGTTCTGTTTGCCGAAGTTCTTCTCTCCACTCTGTGGCAAGCTCCCTGAGGTCTTTTTTGGTTGCACATGTTTTCAGGCCTTCTTTTAAATCTTCTTTCGTGGCAAACTCCCTTCTCAGAGAAGGTAGCAGCACCTCGTCCCAAAGTTGCCCAAAAGCTTGGAAGAAAAGCCCCACTGTAAGTGGCGCATCTAAATCCATTTTTGAAAGATCGACGTGTTGAAAAGTGGTCATGTATGACTCCTTTGTTAAGACAACGAATAGTGGATAGCTCGCTTCGTGGAAATGGGCGGCGTAGGGTATAAAAAACAACAAAACGCCGGCGAACAGTTCACCCATTCAACCAAAAACATCAGGAGAAATCAAGATTCAAATTATTCAGATACTTGGGAGTATTTTATGCATCATCATGTTCCAATATGTTTCATACCGATTCATCACTGCGCCCTGAGCTACTACCCGCTGATCAAGTGTATGTGGAACTCCAGGGTCAAAACCGGTTTCAATAATAATGACTGCCTTCGCGGCTGGTTTCTCAATTTTTCCACCACGAAAAAAAACACGTGGGGCTGAGATCAACTCATCAACCGATCCATCAACCGCATTTCGTACAACACCGTAAATAATCTTTTCTCCAAAAGCCGTTTCTCCATCCTGTGCAATCGGCATATCATTCGCATGCAACACGTCAACAACATCTTCAGCAATTCGAACAAGCCCATGTTCTCCATGATAATACGTATATGAAGCGCGCGCCTGCGGACTATCTGGTTCTGGAGAAAATTCATCCTCATGATGATCAAAAACAAGTACTGGGGGATGTTGAACACATTGTGTGAGCGCCCACACTGTAATACATTCCGCGTCAAAAGAAATTGGTTTGCGCGTTCTTGGACCACTTTCAATTTCGTTTAACAATACGTGTTCGGAATCTCCAACGCTCGCACCAAAATCTGGATTCCATAGTTCGTTAGGATATCGCCACTTTTTAATATATCCAAGAGGATTTAAAATTGATGTACAAAGAATAGGAATACCTGCCTCGGCTAACATCAACAGTGTTCTCACGTGCTGCGCGAGCGCATTTGACGGGGCGGGCTCTTCCCCATGCACTCCAACCAATACCCAAAGACCAGGATTTTCATGCCATTGAGGACTTATATATCCGTAAACTGGCAACACAACTTTTCTTCCACCACCAGTTTTTCCTTCCTGCACATGAATACGCTGCTGTTCCCAACCATGGTGTGTGAGTTGTTCCAACGCTCTATACACTTCTTCAATCGGCAGTCTCGAATCTTTTTGAAAAGTTCCAACACGAAGCGGGGTTTCAATGCTCATGTTAGTATGCCTGTGCGAATACCCACCGGTGCTTGGCAGGTTTCCCACAGTACACACACTTCCCAATCTCTTCTTTGGCATCCAACGGCAAACACCGCGTTGAGGCTTTTGTTTCTTCTTTGATTTTTGTTTCGCACGCGGGGTCTTCACACCATAACGCGTGAATAAATCCGCGCTTCTCTTCCATTACTTTTTTGAACTCATCGTATGAATCGACGGTTGAAGTCATCGCCTGCCGCATCTCTTCCGCTTTCTCAAACATTGCGCCTTGAATTTCGTCCAGCAATTTGGGAAGCGTTGCATCAAGCGTGGCAATATCCAATGACCGCTTTTCTCCACTATGCCGAATTGCAATTGTTGCAAAACCCGTCTCAACCTCTTTGCGACCTAACTCCAATCGAACAGGAACGCCTTTGAGTTCCCAAGCGTTGCGTTTGTACCCAAGAGACATCCCCTCACGCGTATCTACTTTTACTCGTACACCAACACGCTCCAAAGCAGCGCGTTGCATCTGCGCTTGCTCAATGAGCTGATCGTCGTCGCCGATAGGGATAATGACAACTTGAATAGGTGCAACCTTGGGAGGTAATACCAGCCCTTGATCATCACCATGTGCCAGTACAAGCGCGCCCAATGACCGCGTGGAGTATCCAAAACTGGTTTGCCAAGCAAAATCTTGCTCTCCTTTGACGTTTTGAAACGCAATGTTGAATGACTTGGAGAAGTTCTGACCTAAATCATGGCTTGTCGCCCCCTGCAACGCCTTGCCGTCCGGCATCATGAGTTCAACGGTTGTCGTTACATCTGCGCCCGCAAACTTTTCTGCAGTGCTTTTCGTTCCCTTTAAGGCTGGAATGGCTAAGTATTCTTCGTACACCTCTGCGTACGCATCAAGCGCGTCCAATACTTGCCGCCAAGACTCATCATGATACGCATGTGCGGTGTGCGCTTCCTGCCATAAAAACTCCATGCCGCGCAGAAAAAAGTATGTGCGCTTCTCCCATCGCACAACGTTGTTCCATTGATTCAATTTTAAAGGTAGATCGCGGTGCGAGTGGATCCATTTTGCGTACATCGCGTACATGATGGTTTCGGAAGTTGGGCGAACAATAAGTTTCTCAGCCAGTTGTTCTCCACCGCCAATCGTGACTACTGCTAACTCCGGCGCAAATCCTTCAACGTGTTCTTTTTCTTTTGTAAGCAAGCTTTCGGGGATAAGTAAAGGAAAATATGTGTTTTCAATCTCCATTTTTTTGAACCGCTCGTTGAGCGCCGCCTGAATGTACTCCCACACCGCGTAGCCTAATGGCCTGTAGACAATAGAGCCACGTACGGGCGAGTAGTCCGCCATTTCAGACTGCACGATCACGTCGGTATACCACTCGCTGATGTTCTGCGATTTTGGTGTAACACCGCGTTTTTGAAATGTCGCGGTACCGGATTGCGCTTTGGATTGTGCCTCGGACTTGGTTTTGGTTTGGTGCGTGGGCTGTTTCATATATCCCCTTAATATACTACACAATCAAATCAGAGAAAAACAGAAACCTAGAGCGCCTTCATCGCGGCCGCAAACACCGGCGCAACAGACAACACGTGGAGTTTTGAAAATATTTTTCCTTCAACCGAAACGGTGTCAGATACAATCACCTCGTCAACTTGGCTTTGCTCGAGATTACGTGAAGCATCCCCCGCCAACAATGCGTGTGTCGCGTAAAAAATCACCCGCTTTGCCCCGTGTTCTTTGAGCACGCGCGCGGACTCGATCATTGTTGAGCCGGTATTAATGACATCATCAATCACAACACACGTTTTCCCGTGGACATCGCCTGAGGTAAGCCGCGCCTCAATCTCCCCCGTGGCAAGATCACGCCGTTTATCAATGTTGAGAAAGGGTGCGTCAAGCGCCGTGGCAAATATACTCGCCCGTTTGAGCCCGCCAAAGTCCGGCGAAATAACAACAACATCTTTCTTGTACATCTTTTTTGCGTGCGCGATAAATACACTCCATGCGCTAAGCACCGTGGTTGGCACAGAGAGAAATCCGGCAATGCTGTTGCTATGCAAATCCATCAACATGACACGTTTAATGTGCTGGGCGGAAATGAGGTCGGCGATAACACGCGCGGCAATGGTTTCTCCGGGCCGGAATACTTTATCCTGCAAGGAGTACCCCATCCACGGCACAATCGCAGTAATCGAACGGGCGCCCGCGCGGTTCAGCGCGTCAACCAAAAACAAATACTCTAAAATGTGCTCATCAACTGGCGCGGAAAACGACTGCAAAATAAACACATGTTTGCCCACAACACCATCTTGTATCCAGATACGTTTTTCGTCATTTGCAAACGTTGAAATTTCGGTTTTCCCGAGCGGAATCTTCGCGAGTGATGCGATGCGTTTTGCGAGAGCGAAGTTTGAGGTACCAGAGAAAAGCACAAGCGTATTGTACTACGCCTTTTTGGTTTTTGCTTTTTTGACTGTTTTAATAGCTGTTTTTGCGGCTACTTTAACGGCTTTTTTTGCGGAAGTAACAACTGGTTTTACCACGGAAGATTCGGCACTCTTCATGAGCTTACTCAGGCTACTTTTCAATCGTGCCGCCTTATTTTTGTGCAAGATGTTTTTCTTGACTGCGCGGTCGAGCGCGGAAAACGCCTCGGTTAAAAGCTCGGCGGTTGGCGTCTTTTTCATGGCGTCCACCGTGGACTTGATGCGCGTACGGAACGTACGGTTCAACTCCGTGTGCTTTTTCGCCTGACGCAATGCTTTAAGTGCTGATGATGTGATTGGCATAGGGGGAATTGTACCAGAGAGAAAGCGATGACTCAAGCCCTACTTTCCCGCAAAGATGGCAAACACATCTTTAATACTAATAAGGACGATCAACGCGAGGAAAAAGAGCATTCCCGCCTGGTTTGTGTAGTACTCCAGCTTAGCGCGCCGCTTTTTTCCCAAGATGCCTTCTAGAAGGATAAACAGCGCCCGCCCACCGTCGAGCGGTGGAATCGGCAAAACGTTTACAACTCCAAGGTTAATCGAGATGAGCGCGGCAAAGTTCAGCACAATTTGTGGCCCTTGCTCAAAAAGTTTCTCTTTTCTTGCAGTGTTGACGATACCAATCGGCCCAGACACCTCGCTCGCCACTCCTTTAAAACGCACAAGATCGCCCACAACCCGTCCCAGCGTTTTTACAATCATTCCGGAAAACATATATGAGTCTTTTACCCCCTGCACCATTCCGTAGAACGGCATCTGCCAAGCAGGATAGTGGCGGAACTCGACATCAATCAACATGATACCCAACCCCCCTTGCCCATCGGGCGTTTCTTTTTCTGTGCGGACATATGATGTAAGCGTTGCGTTTTTTCCATCGCGCGCAACAACAACGCTGATCTGTTGACCACGCACCGTTTGAATGCGCTCAATAAACGCCGCAGAAGTTTTTGTCGCAACTCCATTCAGCGAAATAACTTCATCACCTTTTACAAACCCCGCTTTTTGCGCCGGCGAATTTGAAATGACTTCGTCCACACGCGGACGCGGCAAGTTCACGGAAACCGCTCCGGCCCAAGTATATAAAAATGCAAAGATGAGTACGCCAAATAAAAGATTGATACACGCGCCCGCGAGCACGACAAAAAGCCTATTGATCCGGGAGGCAGAAGAAAATAACCCGACATTTTTTTTCGCTGATTTCTCCGCTTTACTTGCACCTGTTTTATTTGCACTAGCTTTATCCGCACCAGCCATCTGCTCAAACGACTCCGCGTCATCCCCCGCCAACCGCACAAACCCTCCGAACGGCAACCAGTTCAGCGTAAACACCGTACCTTTTCGCGTAAACATCGTGAGTGCGCGGGGCGGATACCCAAACCCAAACTCTTCAACGCGTACACCCGTTTTTTTGGCCGCAATATAATGCCCCCACTCGTGAATGAGGACAAGAAAAGATAAAAGTAAAAATACTCCAAGAATTTCCATATCTACATCTGCATCAACTCAGTTTCTTTTTCCTGCACAACCTTTTCCAACTTCGCCACATACTCGTCCATTTTTTTCTGGAGTGTTTCCAAATCAGCTGAAATAGTATCTTCCGAAATACCCGGCTTTCCTTTTTGGTCATCAATCATTTTTTTGTATTTGAGCCGTACGTCGCGCACCATCTGTTTCCCGCTTTCCAGTTTTTGCTTCACCAGCTTCACCATTTCCTGCCGGCGTTCCTGTGTAAGCGGTGGAATCACAATGCGGATGTGATCACTCTCAACAACGGGATTGATGTTGAGGCCAGCCGACGCAATGCCTTTTTCAATCGCCGCAAGATTTCCTTTATCCCATGGATTAATCATGATCATCGTTGTGTCCGGCGCGGAAATCGTGGCAAGCTCCATCAACTTCATGCGTGTTCCATACGCTTCGACAGAAACATGTTCGACAAGCGATGGCTTCGCTCGGCCGGTTTTGACCGTCGCCATATCGCCGCCAACGACTTCAAGCACTTTGTCTGCATCTCTAGAAAATTGTGTGACATCAAACATACGTCCTCCTGTCGGTATTGTAGTGGAGGCTCGGGTGTTTGACAACGGAAGCATTCGATTCGTGTATCATTGAGAAAGTATGCGGCTTCCCAAAAAAAGCAACGTGTTCTTTTTCACCGATCTCAACACGTACTATCGTTCTCTTTCGTCGCCCTTCCGTTCCGTACTGTTTTATGTGCTCAAAGCATACGCAGTATTTTTACTCATCACGCTCATTGTTTTTTCTTTCTTTATTGATTCATACATCCGCACTAACTTGAACGCTCTGCCCGAAACGTTTTCTCTTTCGTACACGCACAGCACACTATCCGCAAACGGTATTGCGTTGCCGTACATACTAAAGTTTCCAAACACCATTGGAACACTGCAGTTTTATGACACATACATGAAGCAAACATCGGTGGATGGCCAGGAAACACACACTGCATACGTGGACATCGTTCCAAAAGATGTTGAGTTTACGGCAAACAAAAAAGATATTGGGGAAATGGGTGTTCCCATGATTCAAATAGGTCTCGGAATTGTCACTATGTCAATCTGGCCGTTTTTTATACTTGCGCGGATGATGTGGGCAGCGCTCTATGCGCTATTCGTTACTACAATTGCGCAATGGTTCCGTCGGTCGCTTCCATATACCAGTGTGTATAAGCTGAGCGTCACCACGATGGTTACCGCAGAACTTATTCACGGATTGGGATTTGTTCTTTACAGAGGAAATACGCAAGTACCGTTGTTTGATTTGGCGTTTGCCGTCATTATGATTGTGGTGTTGAAGACTCTCCCACCGCAAACCGCGCAAGGCGTGTAACGACAATATTTTCGCCCACTTTTCCTGCCACCGACTTCACAAAGTCACGGATCGAAAGCTTTGGATTGCGGATGTATTCCTGTTTGAGCAGTTCTTCCACAGAGTTTGGATTCATTGAAGCAACTTGCATTGCTAACTCGTGGCCTAAGTCCTGAAAATCTTGTGTCCGTGCGACAAAATCGGTTTCGCAGTTGAGTTCTACAAGTGTTGAGATGCGGCCGCCCATGTGCGAGTACGTCGCGATCATCCCCTGTTTTGCTTCACGGTCCGCTTTTTTTTCTGCACGCGCGATGCCTTTGGCAAGAATCCATGCTTCGGCTTTTTTCATGTCACCCCTGGATTCCTCCAACGCTTTTTTTGCATCCATCACACCAGCGCCTGTTTTTTCACGGAGTTTTTTAATCACGTCCATCGAGATTGTTTGTGTTGAAACTACTTTTGCCATGCTGACCTCCCCTCTTTGTACGCGTTTGCGAGTGTGTGCACAATCAGTGTAATACTGCGCACCGCATCATCGTTCGCGGGAATTGCGTAATCAATGCGCTCTGGATCGGAGTTTGAATCAACGATACCGACAACCGGCACTTTCTTTGTTATCGCCTCTTTGACTGCGTTGTCTTCTTTTTTCGTATCAACGACAACAATCGCGTCTGGAATCCCCTTAATATTGGAAATACCGCCAAAGAAACGCTCAAGGCGTGAAATATCTTTATCAATGAGGACGCGCTCGCGTTTTGTGTAGACGTCAAGTTTGCCGTCCATTTTGTCTTGCTTAAGTCTGTTGAGCTTATCAATGGATTTTTTCACCTGATCCCAGTTCGTGATCGTTCCACCAAGCCAGCGGATCGTGATATATGGAGCACCCGCGGTCACTGCTTCCTCACGCACAATATCTTGCGCCTGGCGCTTGGAACCAATGAAAATAACGGTCTTCCCCTCTTTTGCCAAGGAGTAGACAAACTGTGCCGCTGCTTCTAGTTTTTTTGCTGTCTGGAAAAGATCGAAAATGTGCACACCGTTGCGCTTCGTGTAGACATACGACGCGATCTTTGGGTTCCACCGTTGAGCCTGGTGGCCAAAATGGCACCCTGCTTCAAGCAAATCTTTGACATCCACCGCAAAGGATGGTGTTGAATCGGACATGATTCTCCTTTCAGCCTCCTACGCGATGTAGATCAAGGAGAGTTCGCGTAGTGTGAATTTATACTTTTTACACTCTGTATACGTTCGCACTTTTTCAAGTACGAGGGGTATTATAGCATAAAATCCGCAGACTATTTAAATAAGCCTTGAGCGCGGAGGACGTCTTATTCTGTGTACAACAGAACTTCTTTTTTTCACTTCTGCTACGATGCTTTGCGCTGCGAAAGCATAGATAAGGCTTTGCGCTTCATCCGCAAGTCTGTCCATTTCTTCGGGTGATTCATCTAATGTCACTTCACCCGCCTCGACAGACTTGAGGTATTCCAATATCGCCACTGCATTGATTCTCCCATCTTTATAAAGAACTCCTTCTGCAATATGCGCCCGATTCGTAAGAAATGAGATCGCTTCATTTAATAACGATTCTTGGTTGTATGACATACAATACTCCTTCTCGGCAGGTATTTATACAGTTGCCATTTATCCTACTCCATCAATCAAATTTTGCAAGAGACATACGCGGGTCATAGGGCCAACACCACCGGGAACAGGAGAAAGGAATGCGATGAGGTGTTCAAGACCGGCAGGGTCAACTTCTGGTTTTGGGGAACCTGCGTCAATGATAATGACGCCATATTTGAGGTTGGCCGCATGCAAAAGGTGTGTTTGACCCGTTGCGGTTATCACAACATCAGCGTGCTTAAGTTCATCCATGTGATCGGCAATATCTTTACCATATAACAACACGGACCGTGCTTTTCCCTCAAGTACTTTTGCTACGGGTACGCCAACAATATCACTGCGCCCTAAGACAACAATATTCAATTTCTTCAAGTCCAGCTTTAACGTTTTTACCGCAGTATCTAAAATCTCAAGAATTGCACGGGCAGTTGCAGGCACCACAGCGCCCTTCCCCGTTAACCCATCAACATCCTTTTTGGGATCAATCACGGAAACAATTTGAGACCACCACTCCTGAAAAGGAAACAGATGTTTCCCAGGTTTCTGGACAATAATGCCTTGGATGTCCGCGCGGGCGTTGGCTTGTGTAATATGCTGAATGATTTCTTTTGCTGGCGTGGCAATCGGCAACATGTCTAACTCATACCCAACCCCGATACTTTCCGCATCTTTTTTCTTCAAATGCGCATATATAGTGCTTGGAACATCTTCTTGAAATACCAAGCTATATATTGATAATTGAGGAAGTTTTTTAACCTTTTCTGCGAGGAGTGTTTTGCGCCGTGTGACCTCCGCGTTGCCATCAAAGATAATCATGGGGATTATTGTACCAGTTCTATCCAATAAGGTCTTTGACAATCGCAATATTTTTCGCATCTGGTCCATCGCCGTTAAATCCTGGGACTTCTAAAATAAGTGGCAAATGGGCAAACTTGGGATTGGTAAGAAATTGTTTCATTCTATCTTTGCCAATGCTTCCCTCCCCAACATTTTCGTGCCGATCACGACCACTTTTGAATAAATCGCGCGAGTCATTGAGATGAATGACTTTGAGTGAGTCCCAAAGATTGAGCGTGGCAATGTCTTTTTCAACAGTTTTTAAATCATATCCCGCACAAAAGGCGTGGCATGTATCAAAACACCACCCAAGCCGTGGTGAATCAACCGCATCTAAAAGCTCACGGATTTCTTTGAGATCCGAGCAGAGCTTTCCACTCTGCCCCGCGGAGTTTTCAATCAAAAATGTACTGCTTTTAGGAGTTCCTACCAAAATTTCTTTGAGCGCTTTGACCACCCGCTGCTTACTTACAGCAAATCCTCTCCCTTGGTGACTTCCCAAATGCACAATGACTCCGCCGCCGTGAATTCTGGAGTCAAACTCAAGATCATACTTTAAAACACCAATGGATTTTGTGAGAAGATCGGGGTTATCACTCGCCAAGTTGATGAGATAAAGCGCATGCGTAAAAATTGGACCAAAGTCCTGATCTTTGCAGAACGTAATAAACGTATCGTACGGAAAACTATCAATGGGTTTGCGCGCCCACACCCGTGGAGAACCGGAAAAAACCTGCAGGCAGTTCGCGCCCATTGTCATTGCATTCTGCGCTGCCTGAACAAGACCTCCGGCAACGGAAAGATGAGCGCCAATTCTTCTTGAGATTTGCATACTGCTTATTCTAGAGTAGAATATCATTCCGAGCAATTATCTATCTTATAATATGCAAAAAAATGTCGCTGAATGCATTACTCATATAGGCCAGCCCCCATGTTTATCAAAAAAGGATATTCAACGGTTTGGGTTTCTGATTACAGTGTCTTCAGTCCCCGCAATTTCAGAACATCTTACGGTTCCGCAAGCAGCTTTAGAATCGTTTATTTCTCACTTTGAAACTGTTTCGCAAACACTTTCTTTTATGTTGCGGTACACAGCAACAAAAAAAGGCATACTTCCAAAATTGATGCTGGGAGGAGCTGGTGTAACAAAATTTACAGAAGCACTTGCCCATACATTGGGGTATGCGAATATCAAAGTTGGTACGGAAATGCGGAGGATTGGAAAATTGTACGGCTTCACTAACGAAAAAGAGTTTGGCGAATTTCTTCAAAACGAAGTGCTCCGTGACCCAACATATGATTATCAACTTGACGCCAGTGTTCTTCCACATATTCTTTCGGGAAAAAGGGTTGTTATGGATTCCAAAATATGGGCATTACTACTCGGAAGACCTCAAGCATTTGACCAAAGAACTCCATCTTTTGTACACCCCTTTTCTCCATTAAATACTTTCCGCCCCGCACAAATAAACATTGGAGCAACAAACGAGGCACATATAGCGACCAAACGGATGTGGAATAGGCAGTTACAGATCGCAACAGAAGCGGGAATCCCTTATGAAAAAAGTCTACATGATGTTGAACAAGAGCAAATGGACCGATGGTTCACTGATTTTATTCGCTTTTGGAAAACATATCGTATTCTTTACACACGAGCAAGTTTCATACGCAATTCTCATTATCTTATTAAAACAGATCCGAGTGTTTCTGAACTCGCCGATATTGCTCTAGCTCAATTGCGACTTGATTACGGATCTGCTTTTGTAGAGTTTTTACAACAGGTAAGTTAAAAAGACTTGGATAAAAATGCTTTAACTTTACTTTTTATAGTCCGAAGGGTTGCACTTTTTTCCATTTCCACACGAAACTTCTTCACAAACTCCCCTCTTTGTTCTTTTTCCTTGGGCATCACAAATGGTCGCACAACTTCAACCACTTGCGCAATCCATTCAGCAATTTTTTCCATATCTTTTTCCTTCATTCCAATCGTGGTAACTGCAGGTGTCCCCAATCGCACACCAGAGGGATAGAAGGCTGAGTATGGTTCGTTTGGAATCGTGTTTTTGTTTGCATACATACCGACAATCGCCATGGCATACGCGACTTGCGTTCCACCACCAAACGCCGAGAAATCCATAATCATGAGATGATTTTCCGTTCCCCCACCCATTAATGTAATTCCGTGTTTTTTAAGCGCGTTCGCCAACGCTACCGCATTCTTTACCACTTGTTGACCGTACGTTTTAAACTCCGGCGTTGCCGCTTCACCCAGTGCCACCGCGATCCCCGCCGTTACATTATCGTGCGGACCGCCCTGCAAACCAGGAAACACTGCCTTATCAATTTTCTCGGCTAGCTTGGGATCTTTGCCTAATCCACGTTCCGTGACCAACAGCATCGCTCCACGCGGCCCACGTAGCGTCTTGTGGGTGGTGGTCATCACAACATCGGCATACGGCACTGGCGATGGATGCACACCCGCAACAATCAAACCGGCAATGTGTGAAATATCAGCCAACACAAACGCCCCAACCTCATCCGCAATCTCCGCAAACTCTTTGAACGGCAGGATGAATGGATATGCTGTTGTGCCAATAATCATGAGTTTGGGTTTATGGTGATGTGCCAGCGCCCGCACCTCATCCAGATCAATGCGCGCATGAGCATTCAAGCCAAACTGGATTGTTTTAAAGTACTTTCCACTAAACGTAACGCCCGGGTGGCCGTGTGTGAGATGACCACCACTCGCGAGTTTCATTCCCATGATCGTGTCGCCAGCCTCTAGTAATCCAAACAGTACCGCACTATTGGCAGGACTCCCACTGTATGGCTGGACATTCGCGTGCGGCACTTTAAATAGGGCGCACGCCCGTTTCACCGCCAAGTCCTCAATCTCATCAATAATGTCATTGCCTTCGTAGTATCGGCGGTGAGGATACCCCTCCGAGTACTTGTTCATGAGTGGTGAACCAACCGCCTTTCGCACATTTTCAGATGCAAAATTTTCAGATGGAATAAGCTGAACTCCCTCGCGCTGGCGGCGAGTTTCTTTGTCAATCAGCGTAAAAAGAGGATCGTGAGAAATCATGATACTGCGTATTGTACTCTGCCAGGCGCCTGTTATGCCAACCGTTATGCCAACACCGACTCCACATCGGTCGCGACATACGTGCCGATATCTTCACCAAGCACCGCTTTTTTCAAGTTACCAGATTTAAACAGTTCAAATACCATGACCGGCATTTTGTTTTCCATACACATCGCCATCGCGCTGTTATCCATCACCGCGATGTTCTCGTCTTTTAGCACATCCATAAACTTGAGTGTTTTAAACCGCTTCGCATCTTTGTGCTTCGCCGGATTTTTGTCATATACGCCGTCTACTTTTGTTGCTTTCATCACAACGTCGCAGTGGAGCTCCAACGCATGAAGCGCTGCACCTGTGTCTGTGGTTACATACGGCACGCCCGTTCCTGCAGCTAGGATCACAACGCGGCCTTTTTCGAGGTGCCGCAATGCACGGCGGCGGACGAACGGCTCCGCAACTGCTGGCATCGTGAGTGCAGACTGCGCACGCGTAGGAACACTAAGTTTTTCCAGTGCATCCTGAAGTGCAAGCGCATTCATCACCGTTGCGAGCATTCCCATATAGTCAGCCGTTGCGCGGTCAATTCCACCTTTTTCACCGGAAATTCCGCGGAAAATGTTTCCCCCGCCAATGACCAGCACTACCTGAACGCCGAGATCGTAAATATCCTTGATTTGTTTTGCCACATCCATTACGGCCATTGGGGAAATACCGTACTCGCGGTCGCCGAGAAGCGACTCGCCGCCAACTTTGAGGAGGACGCGTTTAAATCTCGGGGATGCCATACAAAAACTCCTTTTCTATTGTCTTAACCAGAGTATATCATGCTATACGTTCAGTTTTTTCGCAACACCTTTCCACACTTGATCCGCAATCTCATCAATTGTTTTCTCCGCGTCAATTGTTATCCACCGCTTGTGGTCGTTTTTTTGCGCAAGCGTGAGGTATGCGTCACGGACTTTTTGGTGAAACTCGCGTGTTTCCATATCGAGCCGGTCCATCTTGTCTGTTTGTGCCCGCCTGCCCAGTCCCACTTCAACTGAAATGTCGAGGAGAAATGTGAGATTGGGATATGTGTCTTTTGTCGAAATCGTGTTGAGCTGCTCGATCACATCCACACCAAAACCACGGACAATACCTTGGTAAATCACCGAAGAGTCGCGGGTGCGGTCCATCAATACAACTTTCTGCGCCTCGAGGCTTGGTAATACTAATTCGCGGTAGAGTTGCGCACGCGCCGCCTGAAACAGCAATACTTCTGTTGTGTACGCAATGCCGACATTTTTTGCGGAAAGCACAACATCGCGGATTTGTTCGGAGATGACCGTGCCGCCCGGTTCGCGGAGTACGACAACATCAAATCCTTTTTCTGTAAGGTGATCGCGGAGGCGCTTAATTTGAACCGTTTTTCCGGACCCCTCTCCCCCTTCAAATGAAATGAGAAAACCTTTTTGCATTGCGGTTATTGTACCCTACTTGCGACAACCAATGCGAGAAGTGCTCGTGCAATCTGAGGATCAAGTTGTGTTAATCCAAGAACATGTTTATCTTTTTCTTCAGGAGAAAGGTGGCGTAGCGGCCGAAGGGTTTGTTCAGTTGAGTAATATCTATCCATAATGCTTCCCTCGCCTTTTATATTTTGAGGAAGCCGATAATATCGCGTGGGTCTATTTCTTTCGTTCTTTTGTATTGTTGCATCTAATGTAGCCCACAATGACACTGGATGAGGAATATGATGATAGATGAGTGACGAAAGATGTCTACCAATATTAAGAACATCACGCGGAGCAGAACGTGGACTCATATTTCCTACCATTCCTGTAAGCACTTCAATCCCATTTGAGGCTCCACCGCTTCCATTAACATTGTGTTGGAGTATATGCGGATCAAGATCTAGGGGTCGCTGACGATAAAAATCACCTTTAACTAATGTTGTGTAAAGTAAAACAAACCACCATACATCAGCAAACTCTTTTGTAGTTTCTTATTGAAACCAACTCCCTAAAGACTGTTGAATTTTCCGTGGATCTTCTGGCGTAAACAACGGCATATATGCCAGCCTATCTTTTTTAACCAGCGAACGTCAACGAGTACTTTCTGTATCAAACACTAGTTGCGGTGGAGTAAAACGAAGAAAAACACTGCGGATAGTATGTTGCGCGGTTAGCTCCGTCGCTTGTTACGCGGGGTCTTGTGTGTACGATCTTCCGGCACGAATTGCCTCTTCTGCTTTTTGCAGTTCCAATCCAATGTACATCATGTGCCCAGGCTCAAGAATGTAGTCCCAATCGGTAATTTGCCACGCAACTTCTTGCGCGGTACGCCCCTCAAAAATCTTGATCGCCGGTCCGCTGTCCGGCTCAAACAGCGTCGCACGGATAAGGCGGCCAGTATTTTTTGGCATTGTCGGTAATGTTTTTGCCACTGCGTACGGAATCGACTGCGTTTTGTATTTTTGTGCAAATGCCGGCCATACATACGCTTCGCTTTCTTTAATCACTTCGACAATGACGTTCCCGCGCGGGTCAAATCCAAAATGCACCGCGGGTGTATACCCCAACTCTTTTTCGTAGTGCTCCATCAACAAATTATCAACCAATCCAAAATCATCGGCATACATGTGCGCCGAGTGCGTAATCATCGTGAGCGGGCCCATCTTCATCCCAGCAGAGTCGGCGATATCTTTTTGGAGTTTGCGCAGGGCAAACGTGTTGCGCGGCCACCCATGCACCATGTCCTGCGACCGGAAGTGCGCGGTAAAGAAAAACTTGTTGTCCTGCACCGAACCCAACACCATCACTAAACACGGTGTGTCACCTTTATTGACTTCGTTCCAATCACGTTTTGGATCCATGGTGGTTGCGACCATTTTTTTGCTGTCCTGGCGGGTTTTGAGCAACTCTTTCATCGCCAAAATTTGATCAACTCCAAGATCCACGCGCATACGTTTTCCATAGTTGTATGCAACCCCAGGAATCTGGCGACTCGTGAGTATTTCCGCGTAGTACGCTTCCAACTCAACGCGCGTAAATGGCAGATACTCGGGAAAATAAATATCGTCAGGATTTTCGTCAGTAATCACCGCGGTCAAGTTTAAAATTTCTTTGAGTGAGTTGTCCTGGCTGTACCGCGTGTGTTTTGGCCGCCCATATTTTTGAATTTCATTCAACAGATTAAGCCAAGTTTTTGCAACTTTTGGCGCGCTCACACGGAAACCTGTTTGTTCCGACGGCATCGTACGCACTGTTACGCCCGCCTTTGGAAATGTGCGTGTTTTTGCCGAAAACGGTTCAATTGGAGTCGCAGAAAGTTCTTTGACTTTGGCGACAAAATCTGTTGCTTGCCTGCCACGCATATCCACCACATCCACAACTTTGCGGAACTCTTCCAACATATCATCCGGAATTTCTTTTTCGATTTCACCGCGCGCCGCGACAATCTTGCGTGATGTTTCATCAACGCCCTTTTGTTTGAGCATGAGAAGCGAGTGGCCAGAAAGCGACATTTCCGCACCCCATAGGATAATGACACGAATATGCGGGTTGGCGAAAATGTTCCGAATCATCGCGTTAATCCCCTGCCCACTGTAGAGATTACCAACCGTGTTATACTCCACATCTTTGAGCAGTGTTTCAATCACCTGCCGTTCGGTCCACAAACAACACACCGCAACGTGGTGGCGTGGATTCTTGACTTTGAGAATGTCTTTATAGAGGAGGGGCCAATTGGAAAGATCAATCGCCAATGATACGGACCGTTTTGATTTTGCTGATTTAGACTGTTTTTTCGGAAGTTTCGTCTTTTTCACATTCGGCATACGCTAGAGCATAGCGGAAGAGAGAAAAACGATCAAGTGCTGGTTATTGATTTTTCTCCGCAAAAAGCTCAAGAATTATATAGACATATGTTCATGTTTGATCTTCTTTGTTATCTTGCCCAAAAAAGAAAGCGCGGTATAGTAGATAAACCATGCTCACCCCTCAGGACCTCAATGATATTCGCCAGATTGTAACCCCGATCGTAACTGAACAAGTCGGATTGTCAGAGAATCGGCTTCGAAAGGATATTGTTTCCTCGATTGCTTCTTCTGAAGGAAAACTGCATAAAGAGATTGTTGCTTCCGAAGAGAAACTTCGAGGCGCAATTGTTGCTTCCGAAGTTAAACTCCGTAAGGAAATTGTTTCTAAAATCCGATCGGAACATCAAAGAACCAGAACAACAATCAATGAAGTAACTGGGTTTTTTGACAGGATCGTAGTTGGGCACGACACAAAGTTTAAGAAACTTGAGCACTATCTTGGGATTTCATTGTCTTAGTTTCACTTCCTATTACTTTTCAAAATCCATCCAAATTTTGGATGGCGTTGGCGGATCCTGATCCTGGTATTTGTTTGAAGATTTCGCGTAATTCACATCAACCGGCGAACTCATCTGCAAAAAGGCGATCTGTGCGACCCGCATGCCCGCGTAAATTTTAATCGGGATATTACTGATGTTACTCATTTCAAACGTGAGGTATCCGGAAAATCCAGGTTGTACAAAACTCGCGGTGGCGTGAATGATCAACCCAATGCGGCCAAGCGAAGAACGACCTTCCAACAAACCGATCAAATCATTGGGAAGCGTGATTACCTCCCCCGTTGAACCAAGCACGAATTCGCGTGGATGAATCACGATGGACCCGTCTTTTGCACTTGCCTTCACAAGCTCTGTCACATCAAATGGAACTTTCACATCAATATGTGTGTGAGAGTTATTACGGAACACGCGGAAGTTTTCGTGGAGCGTGAGATCAATCGCCGCAGGGCGGATATGCTCGTCTTTAAGCGGATTAATAACAATTTTTTTCTGATTGAGATACGCACGGATGTCGCGGTCGGAAAGAACCATAGGGGCATAGTACCAAGGGCGTACGCGAAAAGCAACGGAAGATTGTGCCATGAAAAATTATATCTTTTCTTGCTGTTCCACTTCGCCCTCTTGCACAGAATCAGCTGATTCTTTTGTTGGCGTAAGCACCGGCGTTAGCGTATCGCCACCCGGCAACTCAGGCTTTTTCCAACTCGCAAAACTGCATTCCGGATAGCGGGAGCATCCATAAAAAGGAATTCCCTTGCGCGTACGTTTGATGACGATATCACCCTCATGACATGTAGGACACTTCATGTCGCCAAGTTTCTCAACAAGTTTCGCGGTGTACTTACACTCCGGAAAACGCGAGCAACTGATAAACCGACCGAATCTTCCTGAGCGGATCACTAACTTCCCTTCTTTGCACTCGGGGCAACTTTCGCCCGTTTCTTCAACGGGAACCTGTGTGCGTTCCGCGTCTTTTGTTACTTCTTTCACATTTTTTTGGAACGGAGTAAAAAACGCACGGACAATCGCTTTCCATTTTTTCTCACCACGCGCAATTGCATCCAAGTCGTCTTCCATATCGGCCGTAAATTGATAGTCCAACTCTTTTGGAAAGTTCTTCACGAGAAAATCACTCACCGTCGTGCCAATTGCGCTGGGGATAAACGCTTTTTCTTTGCGTTCAACGTATCCACGATCAAGAATCACGCTGATAATGCTGGCGTATGTACTCGGACGGCCGATCCCCAACTTCTCGAGTGTTTTCACTAAGGAAGCATCGTTGTACCGTGCCGGCGGCTCGGTAAACTTTTGGAGCGCCTGCACATCTTTGTACTCCAACTTCTGGCCATCTTTAACATCCGGCAGTTGTGTATCGCCGTCGTTTGGAAACAACTTCATCCATCCATCAAACTGTAGTACCGAACCCGAAGTGCGCAATGTGTAGTCGTCGTCTCCTTTTACAGTCACCGTTGTTTGGCTATAAATCGCCGCTTCCATTTGCGATGCAACAAATCGTTTCCAAATTAGCTCATATAACTTTTGATGTTTGGGGTCGGCGGCACTTCCCTCGTTTGGAGTTCGGATAGAAGCATCGGTTGGGCGAATTGCCTCGTGTGCCTCTTGTGCATTTTTGCTTGTTTTTTTGAAGACTCTTGGCTCATTGGGCAGATATTTTTTACCAAACTCCGTTGTAATGAGACCGCGCGCCATCTCGACTGCTTGTGTGGAAAGTATGACCGCGTCTGTTCTGTGGTACGTGATAAATCCTTCTTCGTAGAGTTGCTGCGCGATCATCATTGTTTGCTTTGCGCTCCACCCCAAGCGGTTGGCGGCAGCTTGCTGGAGGGTTGAGGTGGTAAACGGCGCCAAACTTACACGCGTGCGCTCTGTTTGCTCAACAGCGGACACTGTATACGCGGCTTTTTTTAACCCCTCTAGCACGTGGTCAACATCTTTTTTCGATGTTGGCTCGTATGGTTTTCCTTTCACTTCTGTAAGGCGGAGCGAAAGATCTTTACTGTCGCTTGTTTGCGCCAGCACAGTAACTTCCCAATACTCTTCCGGCTTAAACGCAAGAATTTCTTTCTCACGTTCAACAATAAGGCGCAAAGCTACTGACTGTACGCGTCCTGCAGAAAGTCCGCGGCGCACTTTTTTCCACAATACCGGCGACAACATGTATCCAACAAGCCGATCGACAACACGCCGTGCCTGCTGGGCATCAACAAGGTCCATGTTAATCGTTCCGGAATGTTCGATCGCCACATCTACCGCACTCTTTGTGATTTCATGGAATGTGGATCGGACAAACTCTGGGCCTTTTTTCTTCGTTGTCGTTTTTGTTGTTTTTGGTGGATTTTTTGTCGAACTTTTTGCTGATCCATGGAGCAAAAATTGCAAATGCCAAGCAATGGCTTCACCTTCGCGGTCGGGGTCTGTCGCGAGATACACTTTATCGGCAGATGCAACCAGTTTTTTTAACTTTGCAACAATCGCTGTTTTTCCTTCGCTGATTTCGTACTTTGGTTCAAAATCCGCGTCAACATCAACACCGAGTGTAGACTTTGGCAAATCGCGGACGTGGCCCATACTTGCTTCCACGGAAAAATCCTTCCCCAAAAATTGGGAAAGTTTTTTTGCTTTGGTTGGAGACTCAACAAGAACGAGATGCATAGTCCGAATGTGTTCCAGTGTATATCACGCAAACCGCAATTGTACACAGTTCATTTTTATATTGATGTTTTAGCGTCCGCGCATCATATACTGCCCACCGCTTACTCTATCTATAATCCCCTCAAGTTCGAGTTCACCAACGAAGCGTTGAACTTCGGATAGTGAAAGGGTGCTTTGCTCGACAATAGCATCAATATCTATGAGGGTAGACTGCTGAATGATTTCAACGATGCGCGCTTTTGGATTTGCTTGTTGTGTGCCGGTAAACAAGCGTTGTTGCTCTCTGTTTTGATCTGCCGTCTTTTCTGCTGAAATCGTGGTGTACTCTACTGGGAGATCTTCTAAAATATCCTGTACCGTTGTTACAAGTTTTGCGCCGGTGTTTACCAACGCTTTAATGCCATCAGCGTATGGACTGGTAATCGGACCCGACACCGCAAACACCGACCGGCCATACTCTGCGGCAAAACCTGCGGTAATGTGCGTACCCGAACGCTCCCCCGCCTCAATCACAAGAACGCCAAGCGAAAGACCCGCGATAATGCGGTTTCTCCGCCGGAATCTGTGTTTAAGCGGTGGTGTTCCGCGCGGAAACTCGGAAACAAGTGTGCCGCCGAAAGATATGATCTTTTGCGCGAGTGGAATATGTGTGGCGGGCTGGATTTGATTAAGTCCACCCGCTAATACACCAATTGTTTTTCCACCATACTTGAGCGCGGCTTCGTGCGCGCGACCATCAACTCCTAATGCTAGGCCTGACACGATGCAAAAACCGCACGCAATGAGTCCGCGGACAAAATAATCGGTTGCGTACGCGCCATATGCTGTCATGTTCCGCGTACCAATCACCGCGATTGGTTTAGGAAACGATGAAGGATGAGCTCCTTGCCAGAACAAGCGCCGCGGGTGGTCATTAAGCGGAACCAGTAAAGCAGGATATTCACGGCTACCACTCGCAACATACCACTCGTTTGCTACCAACATATAGAAAGAAGTGTACGTGCGGAATCAAACAATCAGCGAACGAAAAGGAAACTGCTTTAGGAACTTCGAAAGGTTTTTACTTCTTCCTCCCAAACCACTCCATCAATAACGCCTTCGCAATCGGCCCAGCGTCGCGCGACCCTTCCTGAAACTGCACGTCCTCATTGCTTTCCACCAACACCGTTACCACAATCTCGGGGTTCTTCGACGGCGCCATCACGGTTAACCACCCATGTGTCTTGCGCCTCCCCTGCTCATCTTTTGCTCCAACCTCGGAAGTCCCCGTTTTGCACGCCGCCATCACTGGCTTGCCGTCAAAAAATGGAAACGCTGTTCCGCCGGAGGCACACGCCGCTTTCATTCCATCCAAAACTAATCGCAGCGCCGTTGAATCAATATCCAAATCAGTACACTGTTTTTTTGTCGTCTTGAGCAGATGTGGAACACACCACACACCGCCATTCGCCAGTGCGGCGGTCATTTGATTCAGCTGAATTGGTGTGACCGACACGTCGCCCTGTCCAATTCCCATGTGATATGTGTCCCCTAAGTACCATTTCTCACCAAGGCTGCTTTCTTTCCATTGCGGGTCGGGAATAAGCCCGGCAGACTCTCCATATAGCTCGATGCCTGTTGGCACACCAAGATGAAATATCCGGGCCATGCGGGCAATGTCTTCCGCCCCCGTCCACTCTGCGGTTTTGTAGAAAAAAATATCGTTGCTTCTTTGCAACGCGCGGACAATATTAAGCTCACCCTCTTTGCGTCCATACTGCCGGAAGTACCAGTTGCCAAACGTTGATCCACCAACCAACAACTCTCCCTCATCGTCAACGAGTGTGTCTTCTTTCACAACACCTTTGATCAAACCCGCCAGCGCAGTCATCAGCTTAAACGTTGAACCTGGAGGATACGTTCCATTGATTGCGCGGTTTAGCATCGGCGATGCCTCATCTTTAACCGCTTCCGCAAGTTTTGTTGGATCAAACGACGGGCTACTCACCAACACTAGTACTTCACCCGTCCGTGGGTCAGAAGCAACAACCGCCCCCTTTTTCCCAGCCAAGAGTTCGTACACTTTTGCAGAGAGGCTCGCGTCAATTGTTAAAGTAGTATCGTATCCAGCAATGGGTTTTTCAGTATAAATGGAGCGCAGAATGTTTCCTTTTGCATCCATCTCAAACACTTCTTTCCCCCAGGTTCCAGCAAGAGCGTTTTGTAACACGCGTTCAAGTCCAAGTTTGCCGACACTTTCACCGATAAACCACTCTGGGTGGCTGGCTAAATCCTCCTGCGTAACTTCGCCAATGTATCCCAACACACTAGAAAGCGCGGGACCATACGGATACGTTCGTTGCTGATCCAAGTACACATTTTTTTCGTCGTGCGCGAGCGAAGCGAGCGCGATGCGTTCATCAATCGGTTCAAATGTAGGATATACACTGGACGCGGTTTCTGGCGTCGCGCGTTTATATACAGAAGTATTGCGGACTAATGAAACGCCAGTTCTGTCGAAAAATATCCCACGGGGAGCAGGAAGATTGCGGGTAAAAAAGCGGTTTTGATCGGCAAGGTCGCGAAACTCCCTGCCGCGAAGCACTTGCAACTCAAACAAACGTAAAACATACACCGCTGTCACGGAACATAACGCAACCGCAAGCACAAAATAAAGGATCTGCCATCGCCGTCCGGATATGTGCAGATCACCCATACGCTCTCCTTTTTACATTTACACAAACTTTCCGGAAACGCGGATGTGCTTGAGTAATGCGGGATTTTCCAACGCAATGCCGCACCCGCGCGCCACCGCCAAGTACGGTTCTGTCGCGGTCCATACCGGCATGTGCGACTCTTCCGCAAGCCGTTCTTCCAACCCGCGGAGCTGCGCACTCCCACCTGCTAACACAATCCCATGTTTAAGAATATCCGCAACCAACTCGGGCGGCGTTTCTTCTAATGTCTCCATCACGCCAGTAATAATTTGTTGAATCACGGGTGAAAGTGCCTCGCGCAGTTCCCCACTCTGTACTTTGACCGACCGCGGCAATCCAGACTCTACATCACGGCCACGTACCACATGTTGATACATTAATTTTTCTGCGGCTTTTTTTTCTGCTATCTGTTTTGCTTCAGACCGCTTGCGTTTCTCCAAAACTCCCTTCATTTTTTCTGCGTCACCCTGCTTTACACCACCATCCTCTTCGGCCTGACCTTGCTCGAACGGGTACGCGCTTCCAATCGCAATCTTTGTCTGCTCCGCGGTTGTCTCACCAATGATCACGCCATACCGCGTACGCACAAACGAGGCCACCGTTTCATCCAACGCGTCGCCCGCCATGTGTAAAGATTTGCTCAATACAATCCCGCCAAGCGAAATCACTGCAATCTCGGTTGTCCCACCGCCAATATCCACCACCATTCTTCCCTCTGGCTCAAGTACATTCAACCCTGCGCCAACCGCCGCAGCCATCGGCTCCTCAATGAGCCAAGCCTGTCCCGCGCCGGAACCAACCGCCGCGGACTGCACCGCGCGCCGTTCTACTTCGGTAATACCGGATGGAATGCCAATCACAACTTTTGGTTTTGTTAAAAATGACAACGGATATGTATCGCAGATGCGGTGAATATACACATCCAGCATCGCCTCCGCCGCTTCAAGGTCCGCGATTACTCCGTTACGCAGGGGCCGGATCACTTCAATTGCGTGCGGCGCTTTGCCAATCATCCGTTTTGCCTCACTGCCAACCGCCAAAATATCCCGTGTTTTGCGGCTGCGCGCGACAACCGACGGCTCCTGGAACAGGATCCCTCTGCCACGCACATACACCACGGTGTTTGCCGTGCCAAGATCAATGCCAATATCGGGTGGAATCAATGAAAAAAGTGACCGCGCGATCTCATGGACGTGTGTTTCCATACTGTATAGTATAAACATTATGGACTTGCGGAAAACCACCATCTTTCTTTTTCATCTTCTCGTTATCTTTATTCCTCTTTTCTTCTATGCAAAAACAGACGAACTGTTCGAGTTCAATAAAATCATGCTGACGTATGTGTTTGCCGTTGGCATTGTCGGGGTGTGGGTTGCGCGAATGATTATAGAAAAACGTGTGATATGGAAAAAAACACCATTCGATATTCCGCTTGCGGTATTTCTGATCTCACAAATCCTTTCAACGATGTTCTCTGTGCATATGCGAACGTCTTGGTTTGGGTACTACTCAAGATTTAACGGCGGATTGCTTTCCATTCTTACCTATATCTCGCTCTACTATGCGTTCATCAACACATTCAAAAAAGAGGAGGTATTTGCGTTTCTCCGCACAGTATTATACGGCGGTCTTATGGTGTGTTTGTATGCAATTCCAGAACATTTTGGCCACTCGCCGAGCTGTTTGTTTATTACAAACAAGTTTGACGTGCAGTGCTGGGTGCAAGACGTGCAGTCGCGCGTGTTCGCAACGTTCGGCCAACCAAATTGGCTTGCCGCATACCTTATTATGCTGATTCCACTCGCGTTTGGCTTTTTGATTGATGGATGGAAAAATTGGAGTCATAGACTTATATATAGTGCGCTCATTATTGTGTTTTTTGCGACGTTGCTTTTTACCGCCTCACGATCGGGACTGCTCGCGCTCGCCATTGGTGTCATTTTGGGCGGCGTATTATTTTTCGCATGCACTCTTTTTTCAAGATCCGCGCAAGGACTCATGCGCACCATGTGGAAACCACTTACACTCACAACCATCGTATGTGCCGTATTATTTTTTGTGTTTGGCAAACCATTTGTTCCATCACTCGAAAAATTTTGGAAAACTATTACACCAGTAACAAACAATACGGCATCACAATCCGCTACTCCCGTCCAACAATCCGGAACACAGCTTGAATCTGGTGGAACAGAGTCTGGTGTTATCCGTTCTATTGTATGGAAAGGCGCAATGCAAGTGTGGAAACGGTATCCCATATTTGGGTCAGGCGTAGAAACGTTTGCGTACAGTTACTATGCTGATCGCCCCATGGAACACAACTTGGTTTCTGAGTGGGATTTTTTGTATAACAAAGCACACAACGAGTTTTTGAACTATCTTGCGACAACCGGCGCGTTTGGATTTCTCAGTTATCTTTTGCTGATCGGGTGGGTATATGTGTGCGCTTTCCGATATATGTACGCTTCATCGTCTCCCCGTTCCACGCTTTTTACCGTGCTCATTCTTTCTGGTTTTACCGCGCTTCATGTCTCAAACTTTTTCGGCTTCTCTACCGTATTTGTAAGTATTTTGTTTTATCTCACACCAGCGTGGATTGTTATGCTTTTTTCCGAGGATGAGGGTTATCAAAAGAAAAGGCGCGAAGGACTTTCGTTGTATCAATGGATCGGACTCATTTCGCTTCTCATTTTTGCAGGTTATCTGTGGAGATCGGTCTGGCGGTTGTGGCAAGCCGATATTGCATACAGCTTAGGAAAACAATATACCGCAGCACAAGCAGCAACCCCCGCGTTTCAATCACTCCAAAAAGCAATTGATCTTTCTCCAAACGAAGCGCTGTTCCATGATGAACTTTCTTCACTCACCGCAACATTGGCTGTGTCCGCATCAACACAAAAACAAGCATCGCTTTCTGCCCAACTTATGCAGCTTGCGCTCGCGGAATCAAATACAACGCTGAGTTTGAATGCAGTACATCTCAATTTTTACAAAACGCGCGCGCGTGTACTCATTACACTCTCGCAGCTAAACCCCAAATATTTGGATGAAGTAAAACTTGTGTTAGAAAAAGCGCATGAACTCGCGCCAACCGATCCCAAGCTCGTATTTAATCTTGCGGTCATTGCCGAGTCGCAGGGAGATAAAGCGAAAGCAAAACAGTTATATGAAACGGCGATACAGATGAAACCGGATTATGGCTCAGCAAAAGATAGACTTAAGGGGTTGGAAAAGTAAGATTACTGCAAAATTCTTCCCGCAAAATACCTTTGAAGTGTTTTGGGAATATTTCTTTTTCCGGTATTTTTTATATCATCTTTAATGAACTGGACAACATCCACAAGTTCCTCCCGAGACATCGAGCTAAGATGCTCATTGAGAACCGCTCTTTCTGTTTCCGTGAAATCGTGAAGTAATTCGATCTCTGCTTGAAAATCTAGCATATTTTCCCCATGGTACAATACCACCATGCGAAAATCTATACTCTCTGTCCCCAATCCCATCCTCCGCGCAAAAAGCATTGCCGTTGATCCCAAAAAAGATGCTAGTCTCATTAAAAAATACAGTGCAGACCTTGAAGAAACGCTTTCCAAAAAAAATAAACCCAAGGGTGTTGGACTTTCTATGCCTCAAATCGGCAAAAATGTGCGGATTTTTTCTACACTTCTCCCGCCATCTATTAACGTTGCAGATAGTGGCCGGCCGCCAAAAGACGACAGTGACGACGTAGAGGGAGAATCTGTACTTACCACATATCTCAACCCCGTTATTCTTGAAACATCAAAAGAATTTACGTTTGGTCCCAATCCAAAAGAACCGTTACTCGAGGGGTGTTTGTCTATTCCTTCGATCTATGGCCCAGTACCGCGGTATACTTGGGTGCGACTTTTTTATCTTACGCCAGATTTTAAAACCCAAGAAGGAATATTTCATGGCTTTTTTGGCCGTGTGATTCAACATGAATTTGACCACTTAGAAGGTATTTTATTTACCGACTACGTGCTCAAACACAAACTTCCGCTCTATGAAATGCATGGTAAAACAATGAAAGAAATCGATCCCAATATCGCAAAGTCGTTTTAATATGGCAAACATTCTTCTTGCTGGAACGCCGCAGACCACAATTACTGTTGCACAAGCGTTGATGAACGCTGGACATATATTGGTTGGTGTTATCTGTCCGTTTCCAAAACAAATTGGACGAAAACAGATTGTTACGCCGTGCGAACTGGAAATTTGGGCAGTTCAACACCATACTCCGGTGTTTCATGTGGATCGTACGATTTTACAAAACAAAGCTTTGGAGTTACCACCCGCCGATATGCTGGTTGTCGCTGATTTTGGCTTCCTCATTCCCGCCTGGCTTCTTCATCATCCATCACATGGTGCATTAAACCTTCACCCATCGCTGTTGCCACGGTGGCGCGGAGCAGTTCCCGTTCCGCTTACGATCTTAGCGGGCGATACAGAAACCGGCATCACCATTATGAAGATGAATGAAAAGTTTGATGAAGGCGCGGTTGTTGCACAAAAACATGTTGAAGTACTGCCGGACGACACAACTCCGACTTTGCTCACTCGCGCGTTTGAGGTTGGTGCACAACTACTCATTGAGATTTTGCCGAAATACCTGACAGGCACACTGCAAGAAACTCCTCAACCAAAAGACTCGCTTACCCCGACCACCTTCCGGTTTACTCGAGAGGACGGATTTGTGCCACTAGAGATGCTTAAAACAGCAATAAACGGTAAAAAACTGGTCGGAACACTTCCCCTCCTTGAGAAATATCACATTCCACTCACGGTTGAAACACTCGAGCGCATGGTTCGCGCGCTCACCCCATGGCCAGGAGTATGGACTAAACTACCAGACAGAAAACGGGTAAAGATTTTGGAAACGAGAATCGAGGGAAACCAGCTAAAGCTCAAAATGATCCAATTTGAGGGAAAAACCACGGAGCGCATAACCAACCACCATTCCTTATGGAGTGGGCGGGGTTCCTGATTGATTCCCTCGTGCAACGTATCGTCCAAGGCCTGTAACACGCGATAGAGCTGTTTCTGCAGTGTTTTGTACTTGTCCCAATTTTTGCAGAACCGCCAACAGAATGGAACTTACATCACGCATTTTCTCATCAACTTTGCTAAACCCCGTATCAACTTTTTTCGCCAGTTCAGCTTGATTTTGTGCGATGCCCCTAACTCCTTCTTCCACCCGATTGACTATTTCTTTCGTTCTCCGCAACTCTCCCTCTCTTGCCTGTGTATCACGCATTGCCCTCATATCTCTCGCATGTATTGCCGCTAATGCCTCCGTTGTGAGTATTATTCCCATTCCTAGTAAAGAGAATACCGTAATGCCTGTTTCCGCCAGTAGTCTGATTCCAGAAAGGAGATGATGACTTAATTCTAAGTTTTCCATATCATTACTCTTTCTCCTTCTGTATGCCGTAAGTAGTAACGCAGTGACCAATGTTATTGCCATTCTCCAACGGGCAAGCGCCGTGGCAACTCTCGCCTTTTCAGCCAAAGCTTCTGGTAGTTGAATTGTAAAAATGTTCGAAATACCCGCAAAATACTCTTTATATGTAGCTTTTGGCGCTTCATCATACTGGCCAAGATTTGCTAGTACACACGCGGCAACAACATCCGCCTCTGCCCGCCGATCTTCTTCCGAAAGAAGTACTTCATCTTGCCAAGAAATGTGCCCCCAAAGCCATGTATTCTCCCCGTATGGGGGGAAAAGCGAAAGACTCATCTCTGTTTGGACAGATGACAGCGGAATTCCGGGAGGAATGGTCAATATCCATGGAGGAATTGATAACTCTGTTCCTTTAAACATCTGCAAAACATCATCGGGAAGTTCCACTTGTTGCTGACATCCCTCCGCAGAGTATGTAATGCGCGGTCTTCCATCTGGAGAACCATCCGAAGAAGGTTTTGCGATAAATCTTTGTAAGCTATCCGCCGAGGGAGTACATGCCACAGTGGCAACAGCTGTTGCTAAAGCTGCAGAAAGCAGGTGGCGTATGTGACGAAGTTTAGGTCTCGGGTTATTATCTGGTGTTTGTACCATAAAGCCTTTTCGAATCAATAAGGCCTATAATTGTATCATAAAGGATCTTGAGAGTACATTATTGTTATCTTTAATCTCCTAAAAATTCTTAGCCACTATTCTTCATCAGGAAACAGTTCTTCCCCTTCTCCTTCGTCTTCGTGTGTATCCCCATTTTTTCCCTGATTTCGAAGAGTAAATTTTCCTTCAACTACCTCACCACCAGCTACAGGGTGTTTTCCATGCCATGCTGAAGTTGCACCGTAACCAATCGCGCCAAAGAAACTTCCTATTCCTTCTCCTGTTTCATGTGCCATATCATTAAATGTTCCCCCTAACAATGCTCCAAAGAACGCACCCGCACTTCTTCCCCATTTCGCACCGGCTTGAATAAATGCAGCATCATTGAGAATTCTGATTTGGGCCGCTCGTCGAGCGTTTGCAAGTGCATTGGGAGTAGCAAGACCATCAGCTGTAATGTCTGCTGTCAAGATGATTATCCTCTCCGCTGCTTGACGAATCGGGTGTGGAACGGCCTTCCACGCTGCAGTTCCACGAATTTGAATCGCCGCCATGACTTCTCTTTGCGCCTGTTGAGCTAAATCAAGACCTCCCAACAGCATAATAACTCGTTCAACTTCAACGTACCTGTTTAATAACATACGCGCCACAACTAAAGACTTTTCAAGTCCATCTGGTCCGTTAACATCCATTCCGCGTTCTTGAAAAAATTTTTGTAAATGACTGGCAAAATTAATAGGTTCAGTAAGCTGTGTTTCATTGACCGCAGCGGCAGCTATCTCTTTGAGAAGACTCAACACCGCCGGAGCATCCTCTCTGTATTCAATAGGTGTCCCAGAGGGTGTAATAACTTTTACTCTCTTTTCTCTTGTGGTTGGATCGACAAAAAATTCAACGCGTGTTCTTCCCAATTTTTCTACCGGGGCAACTGGGACAAGCGCGCTTTCCTTTTTATCATCTTTCCCCCTCAGTGTTTCTGTTGTGTTTGCGGGTGGCATTTTTCCTCCTTTATGTTTAGTACACTATATTCGACGTGAATTATATGCCAACCTGTCAAATAATGCGATACTTGAAACAAATTTGAGGATTAGTGTGCTGTTTTCTTTATGGATGGAGAAAGAAATTATTTTGCGGAAGTCTTTGTGGGAGTCTTTTTCGCATGTGCTATACGAATACACGTCGTGCAAAGAAGAACACGGATTTTCACCCCATTCACCATCATGTGTGCATGATGTAGGTTTGGTTTGCGCATGTGCGCGTGGCGGTTCTTGGCATGAGATACCAAATGGCCAAAATCAGCTGTTTTATGGCAGGTGTAGCAGGTGTTCATAGAGGGGAATTGTATCAGATCAATCCAGACATGAAAAGAGGCATGCTAGAATGCGTACATGCTTCCCACCATCCTCTCCGACCCCCTCTTCTTCCTGTTTACCGCCGTTGCGCTGGTCGTTGCTATTACCATGCATGAGTTCGCACACGCCTGGATGGCTGATCGGCTCGGTGATCCCACTCCTCGAGTACAGGGCCGCCTCACCCTCAACCCCCTCCGCCACCTGGATCCCCTAGGAACGCTCATGCTGCTGGTTACCCGCTTTGGCTGGGGAAAACCGGTTGAGTTTGACCCATACAACCTCAAACACCCCCGCAGGGATTCGGCAACCATCGCGCTGGCAGGTCCCGCAAGCAACTTGGTAACCGCCGGCGCACTTTCGCTCCTCCTCCACATCGTAACTTTGCCCGCAATCCTCGAGTTTTTCTTTACTACGCTTATTCTGTTTAGCGTGACGCTGGCAATTTTTAATCTGATTCCTATTCACCCGCTTGACGGCGGGAAAATCGCTGTTGGTTTTCTGCCAAAAAACATTGCGTACGAGTGGGATATGACCATGCATAAATATGGCGTGTTTATTCTGATTTTCATGCTTCTGCCGTTTGGGAACAGTCAGTCGCCAATCAGCTATCTTCTTCTACCAGTTGTGGATGGGATACTCAAGCTTTTGCTATAGTGTATGGGCGTGATATAATTCCCTCCTATGTTAGAAATGATGGCTCCATCAACCAAAGAAGTGGTTTGGCGCACAATCCACATGGAGGGTTTACCAAATGGCGTGACGGTGTTTTCAGATGGACAAGGAAATGTTTGTGTCACTTTTAATACATATCCTTCTGGAGAGGGGCATCGTCTCAATTTCTCTCAACGGGAAGCAACGGTTGCAAATATTAATGCCCAATTAAAGGCTTTTAACATTCGGCCGCATATATAACGTGTGTATACTGTAGACGTGCCAATCACTACGCTTCTTTTTGATCTTGCCCACGTTCTTCTTTTCCCAAAAGATAAAACGTACACGGAAAAGTTGAGTACACTCCATAAAACAGTAAAACATACTTCGTCATATCGTTTCTCCGATTTTTTCGAGTTTAATACAGGACTCAATAAAAAAGACCCGTAATCTTATCTTGTTATTGTGAAAAATCTTAATCTACCACCACAGGAAATTTTTTTCACCGACGACACACAAACCAATGTTGACGCAGCAAACACCGCTGGACTGCATGCAGTGCTGTACGAAAACAACATATAACTTATGCAAGAAATCATCCGTTGTATTGCGTAGTGTTGCAATACGCCGCTATTTTACCCCTTGAGTGCTTTGCAGAACTCCATAATGAATCGGCTTGTCCAGATTCAAACATTGTCTACCTGCCCATCAAAATTTTCCTCGAGAAAAAACACAATTTCTCTCTCGATTTTTGGTGGAGGAAATGATACTATATCGCTATGTATAATTGGTCAGTACATACACCACGACTCAAAAAAAATCCTCGAGCATACAACACATTCGTACTCGAACAACGTATTAATTTTGGTCTCAATGGAAAGAAACTTTCACGTAGTTTGCTCAAGAAGTACTGGAATGAGCTTGTGATTGATCCGCACAAACGAACATTCCTCGAGAAGATTATATGGACACAACCCTCACTCTAAGACAAAGAAAAGCGTTGAAATGCATCGCACGAACAAATCTGGCAAAACAATTCTACTTTACCGGTGGAACGGCATTGGCGCATGTCTATCTTCACCATCGCAAATCTGAAGATTTAGACTTTTTTAACGAGCAAGAATTTGATCCTCAACAAGTGACGAGTACACTCAAAACATTTCAGCGCGCACTCGGATTTATTTCGTTTGATTACCAACAGAGTTTTAATCGCAACATCTACATGCTTCGATTCGATCAAAGCAAATTCTTGAAACTAGAGTTTACGTTTTTTCCATTTCATCAGATAGAAAAACCATCAGAAAAAGAAGGTTTACTTGTTGATAGCATCCTTGACATTGCAACGAACAAACTCTTTACTATTGCCCAAAATCCTCGAGGAAGAGATTATTTTGATCTATATTGCATTGTACAAAAGTATCACTATACCGTGGAAAGTTTGCGGATGTTTGCTAAACAAAAGTTTGACTGGCATGTTGATCCTCTTCAATTAGGATCGCGATTCCATGAAGTTGCGCAACATCTTGACGACCCGATTCTTGTAACATATGTTGAACATGCTTTGGTTGTGAAATTTTTTCAGGACGAAGCGATGAAGTTTACATCGCAAATTATCGGGTGATGACGAATAATTCATCTAACACACAAGCCAATAAGGTAATTTTTCATACACCTTTTAAATATTTTTCGGTGCTCCTCATCCGCTCCTACCCTTTGAGTGCTTTGCGGAACTCACGGATTGCTTCGCCAATGCCGCGAACCAACTCGGGGATTTTCTTTCCGCCGAACAGGACCAACAGCACTACAGCGATGATAACAATCTCGGTAGATCCAATGTTTTTAAACATAGTGTCTCCTTTTATGCCTTTTTCTTTTCATCCTCGTCCAGAAGGGCTTCTTTCAAATCCTTACTGGCTTTTTTGAGCTCGCGGCCAGACTCTCCAAGGCCACGTGCAAAATCCGGCAACTTCTTCGCTCCAAACAGAAGCAAGAGGATGGCGGCAATAATAAGTATTTCGGGTGTCCCGATATTTTGAAACATACCACTCCTTTCTTTTCTTTATATGCGTACAGGCAGGGTCGTACTTCATTCATCCTACCCCACACCCTGATGAAAAAACAAGGGGCAGGTCATTGTCCGCGCAAAAAAGAGCAAAATCTATACATATACATATTGACAAACTGCCCATATCTTTTTTACTGTAAGAAATACATACTATTGGATACCACCTCGTTTATGATGAAAACCATTCTTTCTTTTTATAAAAATCTTCTCGTTATGCATGTTCTTATTTTGCTCATCGCTGTTGGCGCGACATTTGCGTCTTGGAAAATTGTTACTCTAACCATTCACGCGGAAAAACAACGTGTATTTAACCAGGAAAAAGATCAGGCGGCGCAGTGGCTTACGGAAAAGTTTTCATTATATTATTCTGTGTTAAGAAGTTTTCGGGCGTTTTGGTATAGCAATCCCCACGTTTCACAAAGTCAGTGGGAAAAATTTGTGAAAGATTCGGGAGTAATCAGTGAGTATCCTGGAATCTCATCGGTGTTTATGATCAAACGAGTACAACAGGAAGGCGCGCGCCCCTTAGAACAAGATATGCGGCGTATTTCCAATCCTGCGTATAAAAAATACACTATCCATCCGGTAAAAAAGGATGCAGAGTACTATCTTGGATTCTATATTTATCCCACCGAAGGTCGGGAAACGGCGTTAGGCCTCGATCACCTCTCTATTCAAGACCGGCAAGAAAAACTTTTTCAGGCACGAGATACCGGAAATATTATGAACACGAGAGAAACACTGCTTTTGAATACTGGACGACCAGGATTTTTTCTTGTCGCCCCACTGTACGACAATGCGGTACCACACGACACTGTTGACGGAAGAAGAAAAGCGTTCTGGGGATTTTCCGCCATTTCTTTCCGGAGCAACGAGCTTTTTTCTTCTATTTATGGCAACGAAGACCCGTTCCCATTCCTCGACTTTGAGATATACGATGGAACACAAGTAACGCCGGAAAATTTACTCTATGACCATGACCGATCTCTCTCTGCTGTTACTCTTTCAAATGCATCCAAAATGACATATCAACAGGAACTCAAGCTTGACGACAATCGTTGGACGATTGTTTTTGCAACGAAACCAAACTTTACGTTAGGCAAGTTTCAAGAAATTTTGCCGTGGATTGTGCTTGGGATTGGCGGAGTGTTTTCAGCATTTGTTATGTTTAATCTTATTCAATATGTTTTACAGATGAAAAAAATACGACAAACGAAAGAAAAAGAGGTTCTGAAAAATTAGTATTGGTGAGTTCATCGCAAATCACCAAACTTTTTTGACTCTTAATATATTCTACGTAGGTATGAGCAAATATGGCCGCCACCTTTCAATGGTAAGATTTTAATATGGCAGCTATTGTTGTCCAACCTTTTGTCAGCAGATTTGAAACTCCCAGAGTGAAAATTAGTAATGAAGCTTTCGAAAATTCTGGCATTGAAATTTTTAGCTCCGAACGGATACCTTTTTCGGACCGAACCGGGCCTAAAATTGCCCAAAACCTAACCAAAATGTTTGTCTCACGTGTACAAAACTTACAAAAAAGTAGTCATGACTTCCATATTTATGAGCTAGGAGCGGGTACTGGAATCTTGGCAAAAAGAATGCTTGATCTACTTAAAACCAACTATCCAAATATCTATTCCCAAACCAAGCTCCATCTTTCAGATATCTCCATGCCAGCGCTTACCCAGCTTAAAATGTTGAAAGATCTTAAGACACACAGCAGTCATATTTTATTTGAGGTTATAGACGCTCTAAATCCTAAATTCTCCCATAAACCGCTCCTAGTATATTTCACAAATCTCATTGACGCACTCCCCCACAACCGCCAAATTTTGGTCAAAAACGGTCAGATTTTCGAATTTCAGGTTCAAACTACGCTTAAAAAGGATACCCAAATTGTTGACGCCACCTCTTATCCACCAAAAATTCTCGAAGGAAATAAAATCACCGACCTTTTCTCTCCAAATAACATTAAAAGGAGAATAATTCTAGCACCTCAAATTCTTCAATCCTTGGAAGAAAAATCTCGATTCGTTCCTGTCGACGAAGTATCAAATATGACTGAAAAAGAACGGGGAGATCTAAAAAACTTAGTAAAATCCAAGGACAACGGCGCTCCTTTTGTGTTTAATTATAACTATCCGGCCCGGCTGGCAATCATAAAAATGATTCGGGAATTGGAAAAGGGGGGGTTTATCTTTTTCTCGGACTTCGGCATTGCTGAAGGAACACTCGAAGAGGGTCTGCATCTGGAATGCGGTTTAACGATTTTTTTTACTGTAGACTTCCCTTCCTTTAAACAAATAGCACATACTGAGGGAGCATCTTGTTTTTTAACTTCCTATCTTCCGGGCTACCCGCAAGAAATGGTCATAGATACACTCCGTAATGATCTGACAATGGCAAATCTATTCCAAAAAGCTTCTATAGATTATCTTCAAGGCGAAGTAAGCGCTTTTTTGGAAAATGTTAAAACTGTTCTTTCCAATAGCCAAATGGCTAAAAATCAAAAATCAAAAAGGATTCACCATCTTTATAATTCTTTGTCTGTCGATGTAAGCCATAACTATCAACTGTTAAGTGATCTGCCTTATTTCTTCCTCCAGGCAGGTTTTTACAAAGATGCAGATTTTTATGCGGACATTCTCTATAACCAGTATGGTCATTCTGTGGGAGTTTATTACGACATAATCAAAGGTAAGGTGCGGCAAGAAGAAGGCAATTTTAAAACCGCCGAGAAATTTTTTAAAGAGGCGGCCGAAAGCCACAAGGGATTTATAGCTTATGCGTATCTGGCCGAACTTTATTGGCAACATAAGCGCTACCCTGACTACGTTGAAGCTATTAAAAAGTATCTGAAATTCACCAGAAAAAGAGATCACCTAACAAGCCTGCTCTCAATCGCTTCAGCACAGGAGAAATATCTTGGTCCAGAAAAGGCCAAAAAAACTTTGGCGATTTTTATTAGTTTTGGGAAAAAATTAAAAAATCTTTCTTTATCAGAAAAAACATCTCTGGAACAAGCCCGCAGATTATTGTAAGCTAAAAATATGGCGGGTACATTTTCTACCGATCTGACACCTATCAAAGCAGCGGAAGCGACCGCCGATTATTCTTTAGTCGGCACTTTAAAAAGCGCCATGGCGCTTAATGACGACTATAAACTTGAAAGTACCAACTGCATCACTTGCGGTGTCAGCAGCGCCACTGGTACTGGTACCGCTAGCATACTGGCCTTGACTCCTTCTGCAAATCTAAATCTAACTGGTGCAGGATACCATTTTTTTATGTGGATCAAAGGTATCGCTTGGCCGTCAATGGCCATAAGAGCGTCTGGAGGACTTGGTATGTCCATATCTTCAGATGCCCCACCAACGGCAGTTATTTCTGTTTTGTCAGCGGTTGTTGTCAATGGTGGAACTTCGGGGACATATGCAGTCAGTGACGTCTTAACCGTTGTCGGAGGAACTGGTACCGCCGCAACACTTACGGTTACAGGAGTTAGCGCAGGCAAAGTGACGACCGTAATTCCTACTGCCTCCACCCGGGGAGCATATACAACCTTTCCCACAAACCCTGTTTCTGTTACAGGGGGTGGTGGTACAGGAGCCACTTTTACCCTCACTTCCATTAACACCACCACCAACACTAAACAATGGTTTGTCGGAGGTAGTAATACAGATTCCGTCGTGGGCTGGACAAACTATGTGGTTGATATAGACGGTACACCGGATATTTCCATAGGTACTCCCGCTATGAACTCGGTTGACAGAATGGGTTTTCGTATGACAGCTACCGCAGTTGTGAAAGTAGCTAACTTCATTTTTGACGTTAGCCGGTATGGGAAAGGAAGTACTATAAATGACGGGACTGGTAGTGTTCCTGTCACCCTGGCCGATTACCAAGTATATGACAATGCCAATGCCCGCTCCTGGGGCGTTGTTACTACCCAAAATGGTATTTATTTTATCTGCGGAAAACTTAATATCGGAACGGTTGCCCAAAGCGCAGAGACGGTATTTAAGGAGCAAGCTAACGTCATCGTCTACCAGGATTTTCCCGTTGCATCAACTTTTTATGAAATTCTAGTTGTGGGAGCGAGCGCCCAAAAAACTACTTTTCAGCTAGGAAGTTATGACCCCGCTTCGGGATTAACTTCAGGCGGGTGTACTATCAAAGGTTCTGGTAATGTCAACAGCTCGTCTCGAACTGATGGCACGGTAGGAATCGCCCACTCCGTTTGGACTCTTACGGCCAGCGACGCCAACCAGGTAACCAAACTATACGCTTCAACCTTTTCCGAAATGCTTAGCGCGGCCTTAGCATACAACGCAGTTTCTATTGAACTGACCACTAACTGCACCACCAATGGAACCGTCACGCTTGTGACATCCGACAGTTATGATACGTCCGGAATTGTGATCGGAATGAAAGTAACCGGCACAAATATCGATGCCAATACTTACGTTTCGTCCATTGAAAGCGCTACTTCTTTAACTATGGATAAAGCCGCCACAGGTTCAGGGTCTTCACTCACCATGACCTTTACCCACAACAACGAAATAAGGGGTTGTACTTTCTCAAATTTCGGCACCATCACAACCAACGGGTGTGTTATAGATAGTTGCACATTTCAAGACGTCAAAACCGGAGCGCCAATCAGTGCTACTTATGCGTTGATTGTGAACTCCACTACAGAAATGGGCAGGATCACTAACTCCAAATTTATTAACTGCAACCGCGCAATCAAAATTACTACTGCGGGTGATTATACTTTTACCGGCAACACCTTCTCTGGAAACACGTACGATATCGAAAACTCGGCCGCCGGTGCCAATGTCACCGATATCTATTCAGAAAGCAATTCCGATGGCACCATTGCACTCAACGACTCTACAATCGGAGTTTCTCAGTCGTTTACTGGCGATGGAAATAAATTGGCCAACGCTGTTTTCTACTTAAGCAAAACGAATGCTCCATCTGGGAATGCTGTCGCGAAAGTGTATGCGCATTCTGGTACTTTTGCTTCTAGTTCGCTTCCCACTGGAACTGCTTTGGCTACAAGTCGAAATGTTGACGTTACCGCTCTCACTGGTTCGCTTGCTCTCACTACTTTTTATTTTGGCGATCAGGGTCAAAACATTACCCTTACAAACGGCACAAAATATGTTGTTACCATTGAATATAGTAGTGGAACTTCAAGCAATACTGTTAACGTTGGCCGTGATGCGAGTAGTGCTACAGCAGCCGGTAGCTGCGCAACCTTGGTCGGCACAACTTGGACTTCAACCGCAACTACTACCGACGCCTGCTTTTACGTACGTACTGGTGGCGTTGTTACAATCACTCTCGCTAGCGGATCAAATCCCTCCGCAAATAAGGTTTTGAACAGTAACGCTATTCCGGGCGCTATTACAATAAATACAGGTGTAAATATAACGGTCCATGTGCAAGATTCAAGTCAAGTCAATATAACAGGAGCCGGGGTTCAAATATTTCAGACTTCAACTCCAACGAATATTATCGCGAACACAACAACAGATGGCTCTGGTAACATCGTTGGAAGTACTACACTCTCCGTAGGGACAGGTCTTACTATTAGAGTCCGCAAATCTTCTAGTGGCACTCGATATGTCCCCGCAGAAACCACAACCACCGTTCCTTCTGTAGACTCCACCATCACGGTTGTTCTTACTGTAGACACGATTGCCGCGTAGAAATGTGATGATATCGTTTTATAATCCTGCTATACTCGCACTATGCAAATCGTTGATATTAACGGAACAGAACGCACATGTTTAAAGGCGTTCCCTGACCCCGCATACCCTGGATATATGCGCGTTGAGTTCAGAACTCACCATGAATGGTTCACGCTCAAAGAGTTTCTTTTTTTTAACCCCACGCTGAAAAACTTAATGGCTGGTGCTCCCAATCTTCCTGCCGATGATCTTGGAGTCGTTACATCATCCGGAAAAAACTTTATCAGAGATGCAAAGAAAAACTGGAAAGAAAACAGTTATATTGATTTCACGATTTGGATCTCGCGGGGGCTTGGTGAGGGACAAACACGAAGGGTGATGAGGAATACACGAAACACGGTCTATACCAATACACCTTGGAATACCAAACCAAATAAAACTTCTCAGTATTTAATTTCACATGATATTCACGATGTGAAAGCGTTTGGAAATGTTCTTCCACAAATTGAACAGGCCGAATACGAAAGACGCGCTAAAGAAATGGATAAAAAGAAAGCACCACAAAAAAATTAAAAATATATACTATGAAACTCGCAAAAGAATATCAGTTCCTCGTTATTATCAGCCTCTTTATTTTTGCGTACGTGCTCGAAGCGCTCGTGAATCCTCTGCAAATCAATCTTATTACTCCATACAGCTACCTTAACCCACAAATTCTTGCGAAGTACCCGTTTACAACCGCAATTATTGCGATTAAAAGTATCGCGATCTTTTGGACCCCACTATTTCTTTTTTCTTTTATCCAGAAAGCATACGCCGCAAAGGGAAGCATTTTCCTTGTATTAGCCGGACTTCTCCAGTTATACTCACTCCAAGAAATCGCAACCGGTGCCCAAATTGTGCCACTGGAGTGGTCACTCGCGCTTTCTGTTGCGGGAATACTCCTTCTTATCCCAACCAGTCTTTTTTTCCTTCAGCATAGTTTTCATACAATGCGTGCGAAAATCCACTCGCCTACTCCTCCACCCATTGCTTCTCCACAAAAATCCACTCCTTGACGCTGACCCTTCCTCTTACTACTATTGATGTATGCACAAGCAATTTTTCGTGCTGGCTGACTACAGAGAAAAAAGCATACATTGGAAAGCGGGAAATATTGTACTCGTGGATCCTGATATTGCAGTTCCATTTATTGGAACGATTCTTACCCCACTGTACTCTGCCATCAAAGCAGGTCTGTATCCACCGGCTCCGCAAGAGCCGCTTGCCATAAAAATGATGAAAAAGATGAAAGAAAATGTGAAAGAAATTGTTGGTATGCCGCCAGAATCATCAAAAAATCCTCCGCCCTCCTCACTTGGCTCAATCCTTGCGAAGAAAAAGTTTTTACAAAACGATATCCGAGCAAAAATTCAGGCAAAGAAAGCTGAACGCGCGCAAGGAAAGAGTTAGCTCTTGTAACTTTGTAGTGTATACATAATACTAAAACTTGATTATTGTGGAAGTAATGGCATAAAGAAACATATATGGCAATAGCAAATGATTGGCGCATAGACTATACAAATAAACTCATTGTTCATGCAACGAGTGAGCTTGCGTACCAAACGCAAACCGTAAATTATACTGTTGGTGATCTTATTACCCAAGCAGTTTCTGGAGCAACAGCGGTTATCGTTGCTGATGTTGATGGTGGTGCTACGGGAACACTCCATATCGCGTACGTTACCGGAACGTTTAACAACACCAATACGATTACGGATCAGCATACTGGTTCCGCTGCGCCGAACATCCCAACTGGGCTTGTTACAAAAACCGCAACATATACGACCCGCGCACTGTACTCATACATTCAAGACACGTTTGACGAGCTTGTTCAGCTTGACGATACCGTTCCAATGTCCGCCCAGACGCCTACTGAGTTTACACTTATTAACGGGTGGTTTATTGACGATAACTCGGTCAAGTTCCTATACGGCGGAGCACTTCAAACATCTGGCTATGATGCTGTAATCCAGATGATAGCTTTTGGCGGAACATATACCCCGGCAATTAATTCTGATATCGGAAAGATGGTGAACGACGATACTGTTGATAGCGGTAATCTCCTCCATTTCAACAATACAACGAAAAAATGGTGGGTTCGTTGGGGAACCCAAATCGCTTCCGGTTCAGCTATGACACTAGATGGTTCGGGTACTGGTGCCGGAACAACAAATGTTAACGGAGACATTACTGGTGAAGATTTGTACGCGAACGTCTATACCTTGGGAAGCATCGCAACAAATCCAAATCCGCAAACATATATTTTCCAGAACTCCGCCTCCATTACACCGTGGTGGGGTCGTGGAGACGTAAACGCTGCTATTGACGTCCTCATTAAGGTAAAAGAACTTGGAAGCGAAATTGATGGTGCAAATATTACCGTGTATGTCCGCCATTACGGCGACTTATACGACCACTTTGCCATTGATCTTACAAACGGAGGACGCAACGCCGTTCCTCTCTCCTCTGCTACAGACTTGAACAATAATACACTGGGTGAAGCGTATCTTTTATACGATGGTCAAGGAGCAACAAACTTTACGGCAGGTCTCATCCTCACCAATGCCGGTGGCACCGCAACCGCTGAGATCATCGCTGATACAGATAACGGTGCGAATGGATATTTAACCTTAGGGAATGTCAAAGGTACTTTTGCAGATGGTGAAATTATTACCGATACTTCCACAGGATCGGCAACAGTCAATGGAAGTGTTGGCGACACTGTTCTCAACTTTGATACCGAAACCGCGGCATTTGTCGCACTTGATCAAATCGTTACAGGCGGCACTTCTCTTGCACAACGACAACTCAAAGGTATTCAGGATGATGCGGGAGCAACCGGAAGGCTTGTCTTAAAGGTGAGCGACACCGCCGATGCTGATCACTTTAAAACATTCTCTGACAATGAAATTATTACTGGGGCAACAAATGGAAGCGCTTCTGCTAATGGTGCTTCTACTACAGCCGCCGCAGGGTTTGCAAATATCAAAACTTGGTTTGTAAACGTCGAGGTAGACTTTGCAAGCAAAACGGGATCGGTACCGGCGGGAAGTACGGTGACCGGAGCAACCTCTGGAGCGATAGGAGTGTTTTTAGGGGAAAAAGACGCAAACACACTCACCATTGGGAACTGGAACGGAATAAATTTTACTGCAAGTGAACAACTTCGAGTAGATGTGTCAAACTACTACGCGCTTCATGCAACACTCAATCAAACATCCGCTTTTACAATGAACAAGGCGTTCACCCAAGGAACAAATAATCCGTACTCTATTATTGTGGACTGTGCAAACCGCTCACTCTCTCAAGTTTACGAATGGCTTAAGTACATTACACGCGATGGTGCCAACTCAAGCCAAGTTTATCGCCAAATTATGTACCCCGTTATCTCTTCAACCGTTGTCCAACAAGATGGCGAAGAATACATCGCAGCCCGCGTTCTCCCTGATACTGCGTTCACACCAGTCAAAGCTTCCCCATTTGGGACCTTTGCTGGAGGTAAACTCTTCGGTGCCCAAGGTGTTTGGGTGCAAAACATGGTAAGCACCGATGTTCAATCATTCCAGCTTATTGACAGTAACGGAGCTACCCGTACTCCGCCGAACTTCCAATCGCTTACCGTCACCGGTGTCATTTCTGGAGATAAGGTTGCAGTATTCCGCACCACAGGAGGTACAACAATTAATAAAGCCGTATTTACACTTGCCGCAGGAAACAATGCTGGGAATAGCACGATCGTTGTAAATGAAGCAATCCCAACCGATACTCCTTCTCCGACCGGTGTTATTCGGTTAGTTGATACGTCAGACACGAGTATTAATCGTGAAACAAAGTACACGTATACGAGTTGGGATGGCGGCACAAAAACATTCTCTGGCGTATCTCCCGTCCTAGATAGAAATTACACATTAACGGATGACACAGCCTACGTTCCATACATTGATACCACAGCATCTGGCACGAGCGTTACCGTTTCGGTTATTTACCCAAGTGCTGACCGCACGGTGCTCGCCCGTGTCCGCCGGTATAACGGTGTAGGTGACTCTATTCTTCCTTTCGAAACAACCGGAACATACAGCTCTACCGGGTACTCTACTGCTGCTATCCGTACATCCGACTCCATCGTTCTATAGTTCTCTTGCTATAATGTCCCCATGGCATACGTTTTCAACTTTTACACACAGATTATTGACATAACAAATCCGCAGACAACCGTGGTGATTCAAGACTTGATTAACGAGATCCGCACCCAGGAATCTTCGGCTACCGGTATGGCATATCCAAAAATCGCCGATGCAGGAGGAAAGGATAATCTTGGAGGCGGAGTGAGTACAGGCATAACCATCACACTCTACCCAGACTGGCAGCTCCGTTTTTGGGCAGGAAGCTACATTGCCGATATCACCGGCGGCAACCTTGTGGGAGGTTTGGGTGGCAATCCATTTGCATATGTTGCGGGCGTACAAATCAAAGTTATTCAGTCTGCCGCTTCAACTATTGTTACCAGTGGCGGTTCTGCACTCACAACAGCAGAACACGATAAACTCATGTCCGGTCTCGATGCCACCATTCCCCCAGCCGTGTGGGAAGAGCTTCTTGCAAGCCACCAGACGGCGGGAACAATGGGCAAAGCGCTCAAAGATATCAAAACAAAAGCAACGCTTGGCGCGATTAGTAAATAGTATAATTTTTTCTTCAAGACGTCTCTTGTTTTTCTCCTCTAATCTGCTTATGATGAATATCAGATTGTTGTATAGGAAAAAAGGAGGAAGATATGTTCCAAAATATCGGCACAACGGAAGTTGCCATTGTCGCGGTGCTTCTTTTGCTCTTGTTCGGAGGAAAAAAACTTCCAGAGCTTGGCAAAGGATTGGGTGAGGCAGCGCGTGAAATCCGCAAAGCGTTTACCGAGGACGATGCGTCTGAGAAGAAAAAGAAGTCATAAAGAAAGGACTCGATATGTTTGCAAATATTGGCTTGAGAGAAATTCTCGTTTTGGTGTTGATCGCCGTGCTCCTGTTCAAAGGAGGAGAGTTGCTCCCAAGACTCATTCGCGGACTGGGTGATGCGGTACGCGAGTTCCGTAAATCATCCCGGTAACAATATAAAGGGGACGCGACCCATAGGGGATGTAACTTACCCGCATGCAACATACTGCCGTAGCTATTAGGCGTTGGGTGATTGCTTTCGTTTGCAGTGTTTTGTTGTTCTCTCTTCTCTTTTTCTCCTCATCTCCAGTTCGCGCTATTAGTGCGGAGTATCAACAATGCCCCGTCAATACCAGTTGTACCGTTGGCGAGTTCTTATATGCCGATGACTACTCGCCCATTGCCGGTGCCACATGCACATACACCGCGCGCAAACCCGATGGAACGTTGTTTTTAAACGCCGTTGCCATGTCCGAAAGTTCGGATGGATGGTACGCATATAGCGTGAACGCCACAGGCGCGGTTTCTGGTCTCTACCGCGGAACCATCTGTTGTACTCCACCCGCCGACGCCCAAGTGTGTTTGGAAAAAAGTTTTGTTGTTGGCCCAGCGGACATGACCGCTACGGATGTCGCAAACGCGGTGTGGGATGCAACGCGCAGTTCACATACGACAACCGGTAGTTTTGGTGAAAATCTCCAGAACGCTACATCAATTACCGCCGCCGATGTTTGGAATTACTCGAGTAGAACGCTTTCTGGATTTGGCACACTGGCGAGCGATGTGTGGGCAAACTCCACCCGCACGCTTTCTGGATTTGGTGATTTGGTATCGAGTATAACATCAAGCATTTGGGGAAATTCTTCAAGAACACTCACCAGCGGAACACTGAGCAATAGCGAATCGCTCGTAACTTCCTCGAGCACCACACAAAACATTACCGTTACCTACAACACCATTTCGCAACAACTCACCGAAACGCGGAGTTTGCTTGAGCGAGTCATTAATCAGCCCACTATTCAGTCATTTATTGATGATAAACCAACCGAAAGTCTTGAGTCTAAACTGCAAAAAACCGAGTCTATGCTCCTTCAGGTGCAAGAACAGTCTACGCGAGCAATGAACACTATTGACCTCCTTGGTTTAACATGGTCAAGCGTCCAGCCAGATCAACTCACCCAAAAACTGTCCGATACTACAAAACTTTTAGGAACAAATCCTGATGATCCACACCCAGAAACGATGCTTGACAATGCACACATCCTCGCGTCACTCTGGAATAGCCTTGTCTTATCAAGCCTTTCGGATCAAACACAAGCAGCGCTGGTTTCTGCAAAGTCTGCGGAACAACAAGCGAAAAGCTCCGGAAAATCGTCTGCTACGCGCCAATCCCTTCAGGAAACATCAAAATTCCTCACTACGTTGACGCAACTCCTCGGTACCCCCGAAGATGCGTATACAAAACCAACTGCGTTTGGGTATCTTCATGATCTTCAACGAAAAGCACAGGCGTTACACGAGCAGGAACAGTCCGCACAAAACCTTCTTTCGGACTGGAAATCTATTGACACAAAAAACAGAAGCCAGTTGCTTGCCACACTATCCAAAGAAGTGTTTGCGATTAATGCCATTCCGCAAGGAATAGTGCTAACAACTCCCGCAAAGGTAGCACATAGTCCAGAAATCAGCCAAAAGAACCAGGCGCTCGGCCTACAAGCGCTCATTTCCGCAAACAAACAGCTTCTCGCGCAAAATGCCAACGATCCGCTTAACTCGTACTGGCTTGAAGAAGGAAGTGTTATTTTCCGTTTCCTCCTCACCAATCCATCTTCAACCATTCGGCAAGATGTTCCCGTGAAATACTATCTCCCTCCAGAAGTGATGAAGGAACACATTCTTACTATTGATACAGGGTTGACTATTGAGTATGACGCGGAAAAAAATACGTATTTTGCTTCTGGAACGTACTCCCTTGCCTCCCAGGAAACAAAAACAATCTCCATAGAAGTTGAGGATATCTGGGTTATTCAGGATTCGGATCTTCAAGCCATCAAAAAACAGGCCGAGGACCTGCTCAAACCACTCCAAAAGACTTCGTACTATGCGCAAGGGGCTCTTTTGAAGTCCGATATTGATGTGGCAGTAGATAAAATCTCCGCAAATCAAAGCAAAGACCGCACACCAGACGCCCGTATCCGCGCATATCGGGAAAATGAAATCGAGCTGGTTGGTATTAAACAAAACATGAGCGCGCTTAAAAACATTGTTGCATCCGCAAGTTCAACGGGCTCCATTTTTGGATTTGTGGGGAGTGTACAGGTTGTTGCTGTATGGGGCATTATCATCGTTCTCCTGGCGGGACTCACATATCTTGCGCTGTACATGAAAGCTCTCCGGACAAAAATTGATATGCCAGAAAACTTAGAAAGTGCTTTACAGGGTGCCAATATTCCAACAAAAAGATACTATGAAAAACCCATTCCTGGCTGGAAGAAGGGCGTGTTTGTTCTTTTGTTTTTCCTTCTTACAGGAACAATTACTTCGGCTGTTTCTTCAGCATTCCTTGTGCAGTCAGACCAACAGAGTACAAAACAAATCGCTAGCACGACACGGGAAGAAAAACTGACGGTGCTTGGTGCGACAACAAAGGTACAACGTGCTACGTTACAAGGAAAAGTTCAACCCGTTCCTATCTATACTTCTCCATCCTCCGAAAGCGAGATGTTGCATAGAATACCGGAAGATATTATCGTACAGATCAAAGGAAAGAAGTTTAATTGGATACAAATTCAATACACTTGGGGCGCGGGTGTATACATTGGCTGGGTACAAGATAACACGTTGAAAAAAGAGTAAGAAGGCGACTACTGCCAAACTCCCTGCCCTGCAACAACATTAAACAAGAAATGTATAAGCATTGCTCCTACTAGTCCCACAAACACCCACTTTCCTTTATTTGCGATACCAAGCCCCACCGCACCCATTGTTACCGCGTGCATGGGTACTGTAAGGAATAGCCTGAAGAGGAGGGGCTCAAGCGATCCAAATTGAATGGCGCTCGGTAAAAAAAGCAGACTCTCAGATAGGCCAAAAACTGCTCCAAAAAGGAGGGGGCGGTATGCCTTTCCCTCTGTATTTGTCCATCCAATTACCCGTAGCATGCCATACTTTGCAAACTCTTCAACAAACCAAGGAACTGGAATGATGAACTCAAAAGGTACTGCAAATACAGGCAACATGACGGCAAACAGCGTTTGGGAGATAACTTGAGGAATGTTTGGTGTACGCCGGGCTGGCATATATACAGTATACCCAATAACACAACTCTTTTCCTTTACACTCAACTCGTGCAAATATGCTCTCCGCAACTCTTTGGTTTTCTTTCGTCTATTTTTAACCTGAGTATGTATTGTGCTCAATTTTGGCCTCTTTTTGGTGATTTTTACTACCTTGCCGCGTGAAAACTTATACTCTTTGGTGTTCTCTCTTTAAACGAGATATCATACATATAAAACCCGTAGAAACTGTTTTTACAACTCTTTGCAACTTCTTACAATGCCCGGCCTTCTCCCCAAATCGCGGAAAATTTTTGCGTTTGATATATTTTTCCTTTTTTCCACACAACCGCCTATTTCCAGAGAAATATGTATTGACAACGGTTGTTTTTTTAGAGTAGTCTGAAGTTGTACAAAGTTGTAAGAATTTGTAAAGCATCAGATATGAATGAAATGTATACCGTCAAACAAGTTGCCGACATTCTTGGATTTTCCACGAACACAGTCTACAAATATCTCAATGCTGGGATCATTCATACTTCACGCCCAGGACAGATGAAAAGTCGGTTTCGCATTTCAAAAAAGGCTTTGGAAGACTACCTTGGTGTTCCAATAGATGAATATAAGAGTGAAAAGCACGCGCGCGTTGAGCCTCTTTTTTCACAAGAGCACAGTTCTTCACAATCTCCGATAGAAACAGTGATCGTTGATGCAAACGCCCAAAAAATGGGCATTCCTGAGCCTCCTCTCGAGGTAAAGTCTGCTCATGAAGCTGGTACAGAAGACCATGAGGAGCACAATATTGCCCCATCTTTTGCTCTACGCACCACACGCGCTCTTCTTTTTATTACTTTAATTGGCGTCACATTAAACCTCGCTTTTTTTAGCCTTCCACATCCCATTACGCTTTTGTCGCAACTCCTGATTCTTTTTGTATTCTTGCTCTTGGCATACCAATATGGCGGAATGCACAAGAAAAAGGCAGTGGTATGAAAAAAATTTCACCAGTTCTCCAGCGTTTTTTCCACCAATGGCAAATATTTTCCCCCGAGAAACAGTTTTCTCTTCTTTCCTCTGTTCTGGGGACATGCGTCGTGGTGATATCTGTTCTCTCTGTAGGTGTGTTGGCTCAACAGTATAAAATTCACCGCCTCACTACTCAACACATTGCGCTTCTCGAGAAACTCGGCGTTGTATCAACAACAATGGACGGTATTGCGCGCGATGGAAAATCCGCGATGGTCGCGCAGGAACTCCGCGCACTCCGCGACGAGGTTATTAAGTACCGCGCGGAACAGCAAGGAAGAGATCAAATACTTGGCCTTTCTACCGGTCTTAATCTGCCGACACTCACCGATCCTCTTCAATCGCTCTCGAACACGCTCTCGACGCTTGAGGAAGCAACGATTGAACCAACACTTACAATACCTCCTACGCAAACGACAAACCAACAAAATACTGGTGCGCACTTGGGAACTGTTTCTCTTCTCGAGGGAAAATCGTGGACATCGGTTGACGCATTTGACCAAGCGCTTGCGTCTTCAAAAATTGTTGGCCAACTCGTTGTCCGCGTTTCTTACCCCTACTATGCAAAAGAGAACGGGTGGTACCAAGTTGAACTCTCAAATGGGAAAAGAGGGTGGGTTCAAGAACAATTTGTGAAGGAGGACTAGTGCGCCTGTACTCGCTTGCCCGCGCGATCGACCGCCTTTTTGTGTACTATGCGGTGATTTTTCTCGCCTTTTTTGTGTTTTTGTCATTCAGATCTGGGGTTTCTCCAACACAGTTCCTCATTTTTGTTCTTTTACTCCCCGTTATATTTTATTTTTCGCACGCGTTTTGGAAGTACATTTATGGCATTGCTTCCAAAAAGCGTGGAGGGTGGGCGTTTTCATGGAAACACTTTTTTCTTCAAGACAGCGCACTATTTCTCTTAAGTATTTCTTTGTTTTCTATCGCGGTCAGCATCGCGTTTGTCCGCGTTACAGGTTCGTTTTTCCATACCCTCCAGGTTGAAGCCATTCAAACACCACAAACAACATCGGCCAAAACATCATTGCAACCGCCAGCAGAGGAAACGCCATGACAGGAATGGTTCTTCAGCTCTATAGCTTTGTTGTCCTCACGAGTTTAGGCGTATGGATGCTAGAAAAAGCTCAATCTGGCGGAGATGTTTTTCTTGCATCGCTCTTTTTTCCGTTATCAATATATCTGGCATTGCGGGTGTTTCACCGCATTGGCGGCGCGTTTGTTTCCCAGCCAAGCCATATCCCACGCGCGAATCCACATCATGAAACACAATTCCACCCTGCTGAGGGAAATAGCACGCAAACAATACCCACAGAACTCATTCAAGAACTTGAGCCCGACAAGGTTCCCATTGATATTGACCGCCGATTATTCTTAAAAATGATTGGCTCCGCGGGACTTGGTCTTTTTTTCGTGTCGATTTTCACAGAAAAAACACACGCCGCATTTTTTGGCAGCCTTCCTGGTACTTCTGGTATTCAGGTTAAAAATAAGCTTGGAGAAAAGATTGACCCCGCAGAAAAATACCCCACAGACGGATACACGATTACTGAAATTGACGATGCGACCTACCCCGCATACTACGGCTTTTTGCATACTTCCGGCGGATGGTACATCACTAAAGAAGCAAGCGACGGATCGTATCGGTATGCAAAGGGAGCATCTGCGTTTTCAACAAGTTGGGCTCTCCGTAATACAACCGTCACATATGGATATTACGACGCGGTGTTCTCGTAGTGTTTGAAGGAATATATGGCAGAAGAACACTCTCCCGAACAAACCGCAGACCTCCTCCGACAAAACATGGTGAAGTATCTCCCCTATCTGCGAGAAGCACAAAAAAGAATGTGGATTACGATTGGTATTTTTATTATTGGTGGAACGCTCGGATTTTTTGGAAACCAACAGATTTTGGGTTTTGTGATGAAGCGGTTAAACCTCGTTGGGATTAACCTTGTGTTTACCTCTCCAACACAGTTTATTGATTTGGCATTTCAAACCGGCTTCATTATAGGAGCTCTTCTCGCAATCCCCTATCTTATCTACTGTGTTTTGAGTTTTGTTCTTCCCGCCCTGCGAAAAAAAGAACGCAGTATTATTCTTTCCCTTCTCCCTCTGAGCCTTGCGCTCACCGTGATCGGATTTGCGTTCGGCGTGTGGATTCAGCAGTTTGTGATCACTATTTATTCCCAGACAACAACGAGTTTTAATATCAGCAATATGTGGGATGTTGGCCGTTTTTTCTCTCAGTTTGTGCTCATGGGACTTTCCATGGCACTTGTTTTCCAGCTTCCTATTGTGTTATCCATTCTCCTCCGCCTTGGGGTCATAAAACGGTCAGTATTGACATCGCGGAGAAGAATTGTGTATGCCGCCATCATTATTTTTGCGACGATTCTACCGCCAACCGATATTCTTTCACTTACGCTTATCGTCCTTCCCCTTGTGTTTTTGTTTGAAGGAGCGCTACTATTGAATAAGTAGTAAAGAAAGGAGCGACATGTTTCAAAATATTGGGACACCCGAGATTGTTATTGTTGCTCTCGTCCTCCTAGTCCTGTTCGGCGGAAAGAAAATCCCCGAGTTGGTCCGTGGGATTGGCGAGTCTATCCGCGAGTTCCGCAAAGGACTCAAGGACGAAAAGTAGTCGCACATCATGACACACGCACCGAAAAAACGCCCGGAAACGACGTTGTTTCTTTCTGTTTCCGTGGACGGACGCATTACAAGCCACGACTCTGACCCGTTTGATACGGATAAAACATGGAAAGACCAGCCGGGTGTGCGCGCGATTCTTCAACGGTTTTATGATTTTTCTGACCCACACACGTGCTCCCTCACAACGGGTTTAGCAATGAAAAAAGCGGGAGTCAATTTTCGCGTTGAAACACCACAGAAAATGAACGTTCCATTGATTGTATTTGACGCAGAAAAAGATCTTACTCCGCGAGGCATGTTGTATCTCTCACAGTGTGTAAAACATTTGTATATTATCGGATATTCTTCTGTCTACAAAAAACTCAAGAAAAAACCCAAGAATCTGATATGGATTCCATATGAAAAACGCGCACCATTACTCGAGGTTATGCAGCAGTTGCATACACGCGGCGTACGGGCTGTTGTGATGCACTCCGCCGGGCTATTAAACGCACGGTGGATTGCCGAAGGTTTGGTCGATCATTTGACCGTGATTGTCGCGCCGTTATTGGTCGGAAAAAATGGGACATCCATGCTGATGGATACCATTCCGTTTTCTGTCCGCCCGCTCACACTTGTGGAAACGCGCGCAATTAGTGACTCGTACCTTTTTTTGCGGTATGACGTGGAGAAATAATATGGAGACTCGTGGGTAATGTTGAAATTTATTTGATAAAACCACCCCATAAAAATTTAGAAAAAGTAGCCGAAGGTTCTTTTCCAATAATCCGACATTGAGTAATACCAAGTTTTTCCGCCCGCCTCACGAGGGTAAAGTAATCAACTGCAGTTGGTGTTTCTTTCACCTCAAAAGCCCCACGTTCTTTGCCATTGTCAAATATAAAATCAATTTCTCCATCTCTATCAGAAAAATAACTTAATTTCCCATCCCAAAAGGACAACTGATGGTGAATTGTGTTTTCAAATTTACTTCCGCTTGAAAGATCAGTATTTACGTTAGCGATTCCTGTATCGACAAAATATAGTTTCTTTTGTAATCGTGTTTGGACATCTGAAGATTTTGAATACGCGGGAACTGTAGCAATTAAGTACGTTTGCTCCAAAAATTCAATATAGTTATCAACAGTGATCCTACTCAATCCGGTAATATTAGCAATTTCCGTAACATTTAACTTACTACCAATGCGCGCTGCTAGTAGTTTAATAACTCTACGTAGATGATTTGTGGATTTAAAATCTGCTAATGCTTGAACATCAATATTGATATATGAACTAAAAATTTCTTCAAGAAGGATCTTTTTGCGATTCACATCGGGTGTCAGCACTATCCTTGGTAAGCCACCATATTCTACATATTCTTGATAATAAGTATGGAGTTGGTGATATGCGACTTCTGAGAACTCAACCATCCAAGGGAAATCATCGCCAAGCATGTAGGGAAATTCTCGAAAATTAAGAAACTCTTGAAAACTCAATGGGAGCATTTCATAAATCACTTTTCTCCCCGCCATTGATTCAGAAAAACGATTTTTAATATAGTATGAACTTGATCCAGTAAGCAAAAACTTGATGCGGTGGTGGTCGTACAAATACTTCACAATACTGGGAATATTCTCAAGAAGTTGAATTTCATCTAATGCGATGTATAGTTTCTCTTTTATCGACAATCCTCGTTTTTGAAACTCGTTAATAAGTGAGTTGTAATTTTTGGTTTCAAACATTTCTCGATCAACCAAATTCTCTAAGTCAAAGTACTGTTTGTTTTTTGATGGAATCTGATCAAGTAACCAATGGAGTGTTGTTGTTTTACCTACTTGCCGAGGACCTGTAATCACAACAACTTCATCTGTAGAAAGCTCTTTTACTAAAGTAGGCCAGATACGACGTTGCATAACACTACTATACAATAAACGTCGTTATTTGTATAGTATGCGTTTGCGGGGCTGCCAGGGCTCGAACCTGGAAACTAACGCTTTTGGAGAGCGCTGTGCTACCAATTACACCACAGCCCCAAGACATCTAGTATTCTATCGTGTTTTTCTTCAAAATCCAATCTGCTACACTACACGCATGCCCAACACACTTCTCGACTCCCAACTTGACACACTTCTCGCGCAAGACAGGCGATTCATTGAGTCCACCGAGTTCCCCATCGTCACTGTTTCTTCATCGTTCCGCGAAGATCTTAAACAGTTTTACGGCATGGAACATGACCCAAATATGCGTGATGTTGTGTTTTCCCGCGCGCATTTTTCGATGGCATTTGCCATGGCAGTTGAAGCATGGCTTCCACAAAAAGACCGCCAGCATCTCGAAAAGTACATCGCTCCTCAACCAAACGCAAAACGGGCGTGGTTCATTGATCCAACAAACTACGTGCAGTCCAAAGACTGGTCAAAAATCCAAACAATTGAGTACATTGGGCGAAAACTTGCGCGGAATAGTTTTTTGAAATGGGTAAAAGACCGTATTGATACATTCGCCCGCAACCGCCTTCCCATTACAACCGCTATCACCCCTCCCCTTCTCCATCTTTTTCAACACGTTCACCGACCGATTATTTCTCTCCATTACGAGGTTGGAAATATTTTGGCAGGCGTTGGTAAACACGTAGTGCAAGTTGTAACAGATCCGCACGTGCGCGACCAATACCTCGATCATGCCGATCTGCCAAACATCAAGTTTTGTGTATTTGATGAGAAAACCAAGAGTGATTTTTTGGAGAAAGCCGCGCTTTTTGGCAAACACGTTGATGAAAAACGTGTGATTGTGACGGGACCGCCAGTCTGTCCACGTGTTGTCGGAGCACGGAAGAAAAAATCGATCCATGACCTCCGCCGCAGACCTTTGCGCATCTGTATCACCACCGGCGGTTTGGGAACAAATAAGGAAGAAGTGCGAAAAATCCTTTCAGAATTGCTTGATCTTGTTCGCAAGCGTCCGGAACCCATTCACATTCTCTGTTACGCTGGCACACAACACGACTTCACACTCATGATTCAAGACATTGCGAAAAAAGAACACATTACCATTGAACCGCTTGAGAACGAAAACGCAAAGTTCCGCCTCATTCACGGCAAACACATTGTGGAACTCAATGAACAACTCATTCAGTACGCGTTTCCTTGGGCCGATGTATTTATCACGAAACCGTCCGGCGACATGGCGTATGACGCTGCTGCGGCCGGGTGTTCCCTCCTCTTTTTAACACCGTGGGGAGAGTGGGAAAAGAACATTCAAGAGGTATTTGAACAGCAAGGTGTTGGGAGAAAAGCAGAAATCGAGCATATCAAAACACAGGTCAACGTATTAAGCGTGCGCGCACTCCACAACAACGAGTCGTGGTTTGAACACGCAAAAGAAAAAGCGCTAAACTTGCCAGCGCTGTTTTTGCATGGTTCAGAAAACATTTTGAACATCGCAAAAGAGTGGAAATAGTTTTCCAGTGTTTTTGCGCGCAAAAAGTGGAGTTCTACTTGAGTTTGCTTGACTCTTTATGCTCGGTCACTTTTCTGCAGTGTTTGCAGTATTTATTGAGCTTTAATTTATCCGGCGTGTTGAGTTTATTGCGTTGGGTAATATAGTTGAACATGCCACACACGCCACACTTCAATCCGAATGCTTGTCGTGGACCCTTTTTCGCTTTTGGCATAGATACTCCCCTATTTTTATTCTGTTTTACACATTCTGAGCCATCTCAGGGATTCGAACCCTGGACCTGCTGTTTACAAAACAGCTGCTCTACCGCTGAGCTAAGATGGCGATTATATCACGTATTGTACCAGATGCGCACCTCGGCGGGAGCGGGTAATTTTCTTTTTGGGGGTTGGGGTGTTTTTTGCCTTTTTCTGCTTCAAAAACCGATCCATGCATGACTGTACAATGTACTCAACAACATCCGCAAACGTCATTCCGGCAGCTAAAAATGATGTGCTGAGCGCACAGTCTTCATCAGCTCCAAGACCGGGATTTGTGTTTGCTTCTAACACAAAAATCTCACTATTGTTACGCACGCGGATGTCCACCCGCGTATAGTCGCGGAACTTCAACGCGGAAAATGCGCGCGTGCTTACGTCACGCAACGCAGTATCTAACTTTGCGGGAAGCTTTGCGGGTACAACGCGCGACTGCGCGTATTCGGGATGCTTTTCATCCCATCGGCTATCGTATGTTAAAAACGCATCGGTTCCGCGCACATCAAATTGAATTTCTGCAATTGGCAACACAACCGATACACCATTTTTTTCTAACACCGTCACATGAAACTCCCGTCCATCAACAAACTCTTCAGCGAACACGGGCTGTTTAAATGACAGTATTTGACGGTGTATAACAGCACGCAGTTCATTTGCCGTATGCACCACGGAAGAACGTGTTAAACCGATACTACAATGCTCTAAGCACGGCTTTACAATCACTGGAAATACAAAATCTTTACGAATCAACTCATTTCCCGTTTTAAATGACTGCCACCGCGCCGTTGGAATGTGTTCCGCGTCAAATATTTTTTTCATCACGCGTTTATCCACGTTCATAAAATAATTTTGTTTTGACGCACCAGTAAATGGAATACCATGTTTTTCTAATTTTTCTAATATTGTGAATGCGCGTTGAGAATATTTTAAATCAACACCCGTCCATTCAATCACATTAAATATGTAGTCAGCATGAATATATTGAATATCATTAATAGTGCGCGTTGTAATAGGATGAAGTGTTGATGTATGTCCTTTTTCTTGTAGTACTCGATGTATTTGGCGTGCGGAACTCGCTGTATCTTCGTCTGTTGCGGCATATGACGAATGTTTCATGCGCGCTGTTGGAACGCTGTATATCACCGCAATATGAAGTTTTGAACGATGATGTGATGTGTAACGATGTTTTTTCATAAACGTATTTTCAGATGTGTAAAACAAAATATAGAGAACTCGCTATTGACAAATGGTCCATAAGTATTTTGTATGATAGTTATCACATATTTTTTTGCAATGTGCAAAGATAAAAAAAGAAAAAGAAATATGTGAGAAAAATAAAAAAGGAAAAAAGAAATATAGTGTCACGAACTTAAAAAACTTTTTACAACTGCCACATGCACGTTACCGTCATTTACAACCCTCCAGACAAATCCAACGAAGAGATCGCCGCAACAGAAGACCACATTGAGAAGATCGCTGCGACTGTTGCCGAATCATTAAAAAAGCGCGGCCTTGCGGTTGACGTGCATCAGGTTTCAGAAAAAAATTTATACTCACTGATTAAACAAAAAAAGACTGATGTATTTTTTAACATTTGCGACAGCGAGCATTTGTACATGCGCGTTGTGCGTCAGTTGGAAAAACACGGCCGCGTATTTACTGGTCCCGGCCCGCGCGTCATGTCGTTGACCGTTGATAAAATCGCGACAAAGAAAATTTTTGGTGAGATCGGCGTTCCAACACCACAGTGGCAGTTGTTTAAAACAGGAAAAGAAAAAATCCATGTAAGCTTGCGATTCCCGCTTATCGTAAAGCCACAAAAAGAAGACTGCAGTATTGGTATTAGTGAAGATTCAATCGTTCACAATAAAAAACAGTTGCGTGCGCGGCTTGAACACATGTGCGCGACATACCATCAACCCATTCTGGCCGAACGTTTTATTTCTGGCATTGAGTTGCACTGCACGGTTGTTGGCAACGAAACCGATGCGATTGCGTTCCCACTGGCCGAGCTCCGCACCCCGAGCGGCGATACCGATAACGAGTTTATTTACGATTTTGAAGCAAAGTGGATGGAAGACTCAGAAAAATTTAAATGCTACTTCGTCTCCCCCGCTCCTAGCATTGATGCGCGCACCACAAAAAAGATTCAGAAAGCCGCGCGGCAGGCATTTCTTGCGCTGGAAATGAAAGATTACGGCCGGTTTGACATTCGCTACAACCAAAAAACAAAACGGTGGTACTTTTTGGAGGCTAATGCAAACCCCTGTTTGGAAAACAAAGACACTGAAGCATTGATTGCCGCCGCCAACGCAAGCGGATATCACTACGAGAAGTTCATTAACCGCATTTTCGATGCGTGCGTATCACGGCACGCGATTGCGCTATCGTAAAAAAACAAATGACACAAAATTCACAACTAGGAAAAGAAGGTGCAAAAATAGAAACTGCGGTTCAACCTGTTTCTTCTGCAGTTTCACCTTCAGTAGCAGAGGGGGTCATTATTGATTCGACCACACAGGAATATCTTCGTTTACTCCAAATGGAGGGTTTCGAAGCGGCAAATAATTATGCAGAGTTGATGAACTATACCCCTCCGCCTGGTATAAAGACGCGGCGAGAGAAACCAAAACAGATAGCGTCACCTCCAGCAGAACTGGTAAGTCCCGAAGAGTCTCATGTAAATAAATGGAAGTTCTCTTTGTTTGTGCCAGGTGTAGGACTCGAATCCCCCTGCGGAGGATTCTTTCGTTGTCTTACTTTCTAGTGCCAGGTGTAGGACTCGAATCCCCCTGCGGAGGATTCTTTCGTTGTCTTACTTTCTAGTGCCAGGTGTAGGACTCGAACCTACGTAGGCTTAAGCCACCTCTTTTACAGAGAGGTCTCGTTGACCGCTTGAGTAACCTGGCGTCGCAAGTATTGTATCATGATAGAATCAAGATCAAAACCAGATGAAAAATAATCATAAACCTTCAAAAAACACTCTTCTTTCTCTCTATAAAGAGGGTAAATCTATGGTTGATATAGCAAAACTACTCAAATGTTCTGAACACAAAATCGTGTACTGGATGATGAAATACCACATTGCGCGCAGATCAAGAAGTGAGGCCTCTTATGTCCAACAAAATCCAAACGGAGATCCATTCAATATACAAACATCACTTTCTCCCGAAGAACAAAAAATATTTTGGTTAGCTTTAGGGATCTATTGGGGAGAGGGTAATAAAGTTTCTCCACATGTTGTAAAAGTAACAAATACAGATCCCGATCTACTACGTATATTTCAAAGTTTCCTGACCAAAATTTGCCACATTTCTCCCGAAAAAATTTCATATAGTATTGTCGCTTTTCATGACAACAATTCCACTGTTGTGCGGTCGTATTGGGCAAATCAGCTACAGATTTCTCCAGAAAAATTTGGTAAAATCGTTCAGATTCCAACACAAGGCCGTGGAACATACAAGAAAAAATCGATGTATGGCGTGTGCATGATTTCTGTGAGCAACATCAAATTAAAAGCTTGGATATTGAAACAGCTTCAAAATTTGAAAAATGCCTGGGTAGTTTAGTGGCAAAACAAGCCCTTGGTAAGGGCTAGAGCGCGGGTCCGATTCCCGCTCCAGGCTCAGTAAAAACTTTTTTATACTACTTTCCTTCTGCAATTTTCATCTTCTTAAACGCAATAATGCGCGCGATAATATACGCATCAAACTCCTTGATATCTGCAAACTTCCGTGTTTTCTTGATTTTTTTTCCATCTTCCACTTCTTCTTCTATGACGGTTGGAATTCTTCCATTGACAAGTTCTGTAGACCATCGTTCCGTTTCACTTTCTAAAATTCCATAATTTTGCTTAAGAGAAATGGTTGAGATTTTAAACAATGTATTTGTCAGTATCGAATTGGTGTCTGCTAACGAACCCCAGTCGGTGTGTTCGCCTGTTTCTGGAGGATTTCCTTGCTTCCCCTTCTTTCTTCCAGGTGTTTCTCTTAATGGTTGAGTTTCAAAACCGTATCTCGTCATAAGGAACGCATTATACACAAAAAGTCCTCCTCTAAGGAGGACCCTCCTAGATCGCACAAAAAGTCCCCTTCGGGGACTCTCCTAAGATTGCAATAAAAGCCCCACGGCAGAACGAATAAAGAGGAAGTGTTCCCCCAAAATACTAGGGTGGAAGAGTGCTGACTATCCCACGGGATAGCCGGACAACTCAATCCGTAGAACAAATCTTGTAGAGGAAAAAACTCCTCTTCTGACCGTCCTGCTGTAGGGCACATTCACTATCTCAAACTGGTGTAAACGTGTCAATAACAGTAGCACGAGAATATTTCTCGGGCGAATACAGTTCACTCAAGACTCCTTCATATGTGGTGAGGTTTTTAGGCAGTTTTCTCGAGGATTCTCACCCACTCGGGAATTTTTTTGCCGTATTTTTCATTTGCCATCACATACTTCAAGTGCGCTATAAAGTAGTTTTCCGGATCGCCGGTGGTCACCCACTCACCTTTTGTGTGTTCGACCAGCACTGTTTTCCCTTTCGCGATCTTTGTAATGGCATCAACTGTCCACAACTCGCCGTCTTTGCCAACGCTTTGCGCGTTTAAGTACTGAAAGATTGATGGCTTGAGGAGATACCGCCCATACGACGCGAGGCGGCTTGGCTCTTTTCCTTTTTCCGGCTTTTCAATAATGTTGTCGAGTACAGTCGTTGTTCCCTGCTGGCCCCCTTGTTTAGGGACAATGATTCCATATTTATCAACAACATCCGGCGAAACTTCCTGCGCCATGATAATTCCCTCAACGTCTGGGTGCTGGGCGTACAAATCAACCATCACCTTTGCGTCACCCATCTCGCCAAACACAACGTCATCGCTGTACATTACTAAAAACGCTTCTTCTGTTTCAACAAACTTTTGTGCCGAAACAACCGGCGATCCATTGCCATACGGCAAACTTGGATCCTGCACGATCACGATAATTTTGGGATAGTTAAGGACATGCTGAACCAGCTCGTATCTGTCTCCCTTGCCTTGCGCAACGAGCTGTTTACGGATGTGATTGACATTATTGTTGAAATAATCTTCGTAAATCGGTTTGCCCTCGGGAGTTGACACGAGCACAATTTCTTCAATCCCCGCCTGTACACATTCTTCAACCATAAACTGCATAATCGGCCGGTTACCAAGTGGAAGCATTGCTTTTGGAATTGTTTTTGTGATGGGAAGATAGCGGCTTGCGAATCCCGCGTCTGTAATGATTGCTTTGCGGATACGCTTTGAGGATGACGGGGGTGTTGCTGATGCTGCGGGTGCTGTGGGCGCTGGAGACGGTGTTGGTACTACTGGAGTTGCTGGAGTTACTTGTGCTACGGGTGCTGCTGGTGTTGCTGGTGTTACAGGCGCTGCGGACGTTGGTGCGGGCATAAAAAACCTCCTGATAGGAATGCCATAATGGTACCGCGTACATCAGGATGTGTCAAACTCGAGCAGAAAAAAGATCGGGACTGAAAGGAAACTAAAACTCTACAAGGATGTATCAACCCATTTAGAATGTTTCTTCTCAGTTATATAGAAAAATTAACTAGCACCCCATATGGGTAGATCGGGACTTAGCCAAGAGTCGTTTTCCTTACTCAAGCAACGAGTCCCGAACTCTTTCTGACACAACCTCGCTCTGTCTCTTGAGTATTCCCGAATTCCCTGCTACAATTCGGTCTTCTCATCTGCTACAATCCAAGTTCATGAATCCAGTAGCATATGTGCGGCAAATCCGCGAAGAGCTTGCAAAAGTGACCTGGCCAACACGCCGGGATGCAATGAATATGACGCTTGTCGTGGTGGGGGTAAGTGTGGCTGTTGGTGTGTATATCGGAGGACTTGACTCAATATTTACCTCGGCGCTCGATCTCCTACTCAAGAAATAGTTGAGAAATAAAAATATATGGCAGACGAACAGATAATAACAAATACACAAGTAAACGCGCAAACTGATACACAGGCGGCACAAACGCTGCAGGATCAGGGCGCCGCAATCGTGGTTCCAGAGGAACAGACAGTTGTTGCATCCACCCCCAACCATATTGTGATCACGCAATCAGAAGATAAGCGCGCCAAATGGTACGTCGTTCACACGTATTCTGGTCATGAAAACAAAGTCGCGGAAACATTAAAACAGCGCGCGTTTAACATGGATCTTCAGGATTACATTCTCGAAATGTTGATTCCAACACAAGAGAAAATTCAAATTAAGCGCGGGAAAAAACAAACGGTCAAAGAGAAAATTTTCCCAGGATACATGCTCGTCAAAATGATTTTAACAGACGCGTCTTGGCTCGCGGTCCGCACCACACAAGGTGTTACAGGATTTGTGGGTGTGGGAAATAAACCAACTCCCCTTCCGGAAAATGAAGTCAAAACAATTCAAAAATATATGGCGCAAGGCGCTCCGTCATACAAGGCAAACTTTTCGATTGGTGAAGCGGTGCGCATCGTTGAAGGACCATTCACAGACTTCTTGGCAACGGTTGACCGCATTGATGAAGAAAAAGGTAAAGTTTCTGTATTAGTCTCTATCTTTGGACGCGAAACACCAGTTGAACTTGATTTCTTGCAGGTCATAAAAATATAAAACACTATTGATGAGATGAGGAAATATGGCAAAAAAAGTTAAAACAATCTTGAAACTCAATCTTTCCGCCGGGGCAGCGAATCCCGCTCCTCCCGTTGGGCCTATCCTTGGACAGCAAGGCATTAACATCATGGAGTTTTGTAAGCAGTACAACGAAGCAACAAAAGATAAAAAAGGCCAGGTCATTCCAGCACAAATTACGGTGTACGAAGACCGTTCGTTTACGTTTGTATTAAAGTTGCCTCCAGTTTCTGAGTTGATTAAACAAGAGCTTCAGATAAAGTCCGGCGCAAAAACCCCGAGTAAAGAGGTTGTTGGCACGTTGACAAAAGATCAGGTCCGGAAAATCGCAGAAAAAAAGTTGGGTGATCTCAACACGACAAACATTGATTCTGCAATGCGCACTATCGAGGGAACCGCGCGAAGTATGGGTGTGAAAGTTTCATAACTCGATATTGAAATCGTACACATGTAAGGGAGTTATATGGGAAAAAAGAAAACAACAGACATGGCGAATGAACCACAAGAAGAAGTGAAAAAGGGTTCAAAAAAAGTGGCGGCAAAAGGCAAGAAAAATAAAAAAACTGTTGAAGCTGAGGTTGTGTTACCAATTGAGTCTGTTTCTCCAGAGGTTACTCAAACTGGATTTGAAGACGGCAGCGAAGAGAAAAAAGTTAAAAAAGCACAAAAAGTCCGCGGGAAAAAATACGTAACATCACGTTCTATGGTTGATAAAACACACGTGTACCCAATCGAAGAAGCCATTGCGCTCGCGAAAAAAACACACTATGGTAAGTTTGCAGGATCACTTGAGGTAAACCTCATGCTCCGCGATGGAGATTTTGCAACTGAAGTCGCGTTCCCCTTCTCCACCGGCAAGAAAATGAGCGTCGCGATTGCCACCGATGAGTTGCTCGCTGAGATTGAAAAAGGAAACATTACGTTTACCGCACTTGTTGCGCACCCTTCAATGATGCCAAAGCTCGCAAAGCTCGCGCGCGTGCTTGGACCAAAAGGCTTGATGCCAAATCCAAAGAACCGCACGCTTACACCAGACCCAGAAAAGCGCAAGAAAGAGTTGGAAGCGGGATCAGTTGCGATTAAAACAGAAAAAGAAGCGCCACTTGTTCACCTTACGCTTGGTAAATTGGCTCAGCCGGACAAAGAATTGGCAGAAAATCTCCGCGCATTATTGAAAGCATTCCCGCCTGGAAAAGTGGTCAAATGTGTGATTAGCGCGAGCATGGGCCCGGGTGTTAAAGTTGTGGTCGGCTAAAATTTCTTGCAAAACTTTATTTTGATTTCTCACAGACAACGATAACGTACTTCCATACATGAAGTTGGCGTGTTATCCATTGGAAAAAACATGCTTGCGTTTGCATTAAAAATACTGATGTGCGTATTCTCAAGAAAAGAAGTGGCCACACAATAATCCATCCACCAAGAGATAGTAAAAAGAAATACAGCGAGCTCAGTGCTGTTCTTTTATTCTCATTCTTCATGCTTGTTATATGAAATCCCGCTTTTTCAGACCAAGAAATAAAAGATTGCGTCGAAAATAAATCAGAAACTGCCCACCCATCCCACCAAAGACGGAGAAACTTTTTATACATCTTATTTTGGCTCTCGTATGCTTTTGTGAGAAAACCATCGGCCATAATGAGCTTCCCCCCAGGCTTGAGAATGCGATATGCTTCTTTCAAAAATTGCTTTTTATTTGGTGTATGACACACACTTTCAACGGCCCAAACAACATCGAACGTATTGTTGGGGAATGTTGTCTTCGTATAGTCCTGCAAAGATGGAAAAACGAGATTGCTTACATTGCGCGCTTGCGCATTCTTTTTTACGGCAGTTACTTGAGAAGGGACGATGGTAATGGCGTCAACCTTGCATCCATAGTGTTGCGCGAGAAAAATAGCACTTCCTCCAACACCACATCCCGCGTCTAACACCCGCATGTGTTTTTGTATGTCTACTTGATTTGCTAATACCTGATTTTGATTGATCACTGCCTGTGAAATTGAAAAAATTCCCCACTCCCAGAAACCATAATGCATTCCTAAATGATTGTTTCTTTGGAGAAAAATCTCGTAATCAATGTTTGTTTCTTCATAGTATTGTTTCACGCGCGTGTCGTGTAATCTGGTTGGCATGGTCGTTGCTTTAGTCATAGATAAATCTCACCATAAATCTCGAGCTTGCACAATTCGCATTTTTTAGTATACTATCCCTCTAGTCCAAAGACAGTGCGCTGTTTCGCAGGAAATATAAGCCGCACCGAGGAATATAAACACTCAAGGAGTATCTGAGTGTCATACCTCGCTTTGGCGGGGATTTTTTTATTTTATAGATAGAATCCCCGCGACAGGGGATTTTTGTTTTATAGAGGTAATGAGAGCAATTTGGAAGAAAAAGGGGAAAAATATGCCAAATACAAAAAACATTGCGCAAATAAAAGACCTGCAAGAGAAGTTTTCTCGGGCAAAGTCCGTTGTACTCACAAACTACTCCGGATTAACTGTTGCCGATCAAACCGCTCTCCGCGCTTCGCTCAAGGCAGCCGGTGGTGAGTTTGTCGTCGCAAAAAACACATTAATTAACCGCGTCCTTGGCAAGAAGGAGCTCACTGGAAGTCTTCAGGGACAAACAGGCGTGTTGTTTTCGTATGAAGACGAAATCAGCGCCCTCAAGAAGCTCGTCGAGTTCATTAAAACAAAAGAGAAACCAGAATTAAAAGAGGGCTTGCTTGCAGACAAGATTTTGACAAAAGCTGACTTAATCGAGCTTTCGAAACTTCCAGGCAAGAATGGCCTTATTGTGATGCTTCTGTCCCGCTTAAAAGGACCGGCGTATGGATTGGTCAACGTCTTGACTGCTGGAATGAAAAATCTCGTGTACGCGCTTGAAGCAGTCCGAAAACAGAAAGAGGCGCGGGCATAAAAAGGGTGACACCGGTATTCGAATAATATATTGAGGAGGTCTCTATGGCAGACAACACAACACTTTCCAAAAATGTCAGTGACATTGTTGAGAAAGTTGAAAAGCTCTCCCTGCTCGAAGTGTCCGAGCTCGTGAAAGCACTTGAGGAAAAGTTCGGCGTTTCCGCCGCAGCTCCGGTCATGATGGCCGCAGCAGGTGGCACAGCCGCAGCTCCAGTAGAAGAGAAGACGGAGTTCACCGTCATGCTCATGGGTGCAGGCGCGAACAAGATTGCCTCCATTAAGGCAGTCCGTGAAATCAAGCCAGAGCTTGGTCTCGCAGAAGCAAAAGCGTTCGTTGAAGCAGCTCCAAAAGCTGTCCTCGAAAACGTGAAGAAAGAAGTCGCTGAAGAAGCGAAAAAGAAGTTGACTGATGCTGGCGCAACAGTTGAACTGAAGTAATTCCGATAAGATCGGGACTTACAGAGAACGAAAGCCCTAGGCATCAGCCTAGGGCTTTTTAGATCTACTACACCTAAGAGAACTTCCTAAAAGGAAATTTTCCAATTTGTTTTTCGTAAGTTATTTGTAAGATTTGGCTTGTACAGTATATGGATAGATCGGGACTACCCATATACCATGCCATACAGAATACCAAAATTTATCACAGGAAATTATTATCACGTATATAATCGTGGTGTGGCAAAAATGCCAATTTTTCTTTTTCCTCAAGACTATAGAGTGTTCATGGGTTTAATGTTTTATCATGTAAGAACTCGACGTGAAAAAAGAGTAGAACTACTGTCTTATTGTTTAATGCCTAATCACTTTCACCTTCTTCTCCAACAATCAAATGACTATGGCATTTCGAAATATATCCAGGCTTTTCTTATTGGATATAGTATGTATTTTAATTATTTACATGGGAGAGTGGGACCACTTTACCAAGGAAGAACAAAATCTAGGCTCATACAAAATGATGTTGATCTTGTAAATACTTCAAGATATATCCATCGAAACCCCAATAAAATTCTTGAGAGTAATCAAACTCTTCTCGCGTATCCATACTCAAGTTTTTCTCATTATGTGGAAGATAAAACAGCGAGTTATAGCAAAATACTTTCTTTGGGGCTAGTAAACTTAAAGCGGTATAATAAGCCGCAATGTCTTCATTAATCAATCTAAATAAGTATTACAAACATTCTCACATTTCGAAAGCTAAATTCAGGGTGTTTTTGAAGCATTTTTGTTACG